>Ga0214545_1008721_pt1 | contig 15943 bp, 5 predicted proteins | sample CNSS4metaG_FD_160064 | JGI IMG/M metagenome (GOLD analysis project Ga0214545, IMG submission 160064) | Root nodule microbial communities from cowpea collected in UCLA plant growth center, Los Angeles, California, USA - CNSS4 | ecosystem: Host-associated > Plants > Roots > Nodule | place: USA... | reverse complement strand
AAGTAAAAAAAAAAAAAAAAAAAAAACAGTGGTATATTTTTAAATAAATGGAGGCAATGTGCGTAGTCGACGTAGAATAGGTCATATGGTATCAACGTAAATTATTTCTAAATAATATAATAATATATATTTGTTTAGTGCTTCTCAAACAATTGTGCAACACAACATTGGTCTTTAGAGAGTGTTTTATGTGTTTAGTACCTCATTTCATATACATATTACACAAGCAATGAAATTGTTGTACGAGAAATATGAGCAAAGCTACACCTAAAATTTACTTTCTAAGAGAAATATTAGGTTAATTACATTGTTAACAATAATCACCTCATTCAGTCAAGCGAAAACTAACCAATGTTATTACATAAACATCATCATTGACTTTACCATAAAACTCAGCATCCCATTTGTCTGCAGCATGAGCAAACAACAGTTGTTAACCTTCTTTATGAATGCATAATTTGTTCCACTTGATTATCTTTTGAACGAAATTGATTTCTCCTTCTCTTCTTCCTCTGTTTTGCTCTGAATATTAACCCTCGACAATTAACAAATCAAAGAACAAACATAACATCAGTCACACCACAGTATGGCATGTAACCCACGGTCTCTTTTTGAAGGCGCTCTCTAGAATCTGAAATTCAACAAAAGTTAAGATGATTGTTATATTGAAAAACGGAACCCTAAACGAAAAAAAAGAAAGAAAGACAGAAAATGGAACCTCAGAAGTGCTGGAACTGAATTGGAACCAAAAAACAATTGCCCAGAAGCCATCCTTCCCTACCCTACGGGACGTGGATTATTTTCTGATTCATCAACATCATCAGCTCCTCTGAAATTACTATTGTTCCCATCAACCGTCGATGAAGCAAATTCAGAATTATCACTGCTCCCGCCAGTATTTTTTTGAGTCCTATCTTTCCTTCCTTATCAAATTCCTAACCGCATATATCCACATATTCCTGAACATTTCATCATGATGATACCAAGCCTATTCATCTTGGAGTTTGCTATATATTATCGAAAGAAACCCTTGCATGAAAATATACGTAAGAATATGGACACACATTAGGGTTTAGGGTTTTCGGAACATAAGGAAAGATAGGACAAAAAATATTGGAGTGACAAGTTCTTCTGTTTCAATTCTCCTCGTACATGATTCTAAATCTCTTAACATGTTCTGTGCTTTTGAGTTAACCAAATACAAATCAGAAATCTCGACTCGGGCCGCTCCATTTTTATCCAACTAAAATTTTACATCAGAAAACTTTTTTTTCATATTTAAAAATCTATAACGATATATAAAGAAATTCTCCTTTTTGTATTCACATTTCAAATACCAAATTCACCCTTTAGATATAATAATTTATTAAATTTTTAAAAATTGATCGTTATTTTTACAAACTTTTTTATAAAATCGTTATCTCTGCTATTTCTCTTCTTCATTATTTATCAATGGTTATTCTTTCATCTGTTCTGATATATATTAACTTAATAACATTACAATATTATCACCTACTAATATAATATCACACAAATTTAAAAAATACATACACATAGGCATGATAGCACATGTATTTACTCTAGTATATATATATATATATATATATATATATATATATATATAACAATATATAAAGAGATACTTGTGTTCATATTTCGTTATTCCAATTTTACCCTTAATTATTATTTTAAAAATTAATTATTTTATAAATAATTTATTTTTAACCGTTAGTCTAAAAATCTATTTTGTCTTCAATAGTTGTTTTAAAAACCTCTCTTATGTACATATTTTATTTTTTCTAATTTTACGTTTAACAACTATTTTAAAAATTCATTATATATTATTTATTGAACTGAATCGAACCAAATCGAATTGAACTGAACCGAATCGGACCAGACCGAACCGAAATGAACCAAATTGAACCGGATTGGACCGAATCGAACCGCACTGAACCGAAACGAATCGGACCAAACTGAACCGAACTGAACTGAATCGAATCGAACTGCACTGAACCGAAACGAACCGAACCAGACCGAACTGAACTAAATCGAACCAAACTGAACCGAAACGAACCAGACCAGACCGAACACTGAACTGAGCTGGACCCGACCAAATCGAACCAAAGTAAACCAGACCGCACTAACTGAACCGGACCGAACCAAACTGAATCGAACTAGACCGAACCAAACCAAATCAAACCAAACTGAACCGAATCGAACCAAACTGAATTGAAATACTATTTAGTTGTGCTGAATTTTAAAACACCTTCAAAAAAAGAGGAGAAATTTTAAAGGAAAATTTTACACTTTCATAATTAATTAATAAAGAGCAAAAAGAGAGTCACTTTGTAATGTGCACAAAAAATGTCATACCCAAATATTTGTTCAGCACCAACACCACAATCGTAAGGTCCCTCTTAAACAATTGAAACATAATTTTTTTCCCCCAAATTAAATATAAGTGTATAAACAATAACATAAACAAATTGTATATCTTCAATAAAAAAATCCAAAGGACAAGCTTGAATTGATTTTTATTCACCTTTCACAAAAATAACTATTTGATCAGAATGGAGAGCATAGAGTTCCAAAATTAGTAAAAGCCTAAATAGTTAAGAAAAACATTACAAGACGATGAAAAAGAAGAGTGAGATGAGAGCAGTGAAGCATTGAGTATAAAAAAATGAGAAAAATGCAAAAGACATATAAGAGAAGGATAAAATATTAGTTAGAGTTAAAGTTCAAAATAAAACATATCATTTGGGTGGGGTGTAAGGTGTTAGAATTGCAGTGAAGGTGTTAAGGTGGGATGACGAGAGTAAGACGACATGGCCTTATATAGTAGTGACAAGGATGAGAAGCTCACAATCATTGTCTCAATGATGGTGATTGAATTAAAAAATGGAGTGTGCGTGATGTTTAGGATAAGAAGTCATTGAAGAAAAGAGAGAAAATATAATACATAATCCAATTAGTGAGTAGTTAACCGATAGAAATTAAGTTTTTTTAAAATAAATGGTAAAACAATACGGTTTAATTTTTATTAATTTTTTTACTATAATATTTAATTTCTATTCAAAATAGTTTTCTTACTTTAATATAATACATATAATTATAGTTAAATTTAGTTAGATAAATTTTGTTCATCTATAATAATATATAAAGAGGACACCCTCATTTGTATCCATATTTCGTTATTTCAATTTTATCCTTAATTATTATTTTAAAAACTAATTATTTAAAAATAGTATACTTTTAACCGTGAGTCTAAAAACATATTTTTTCTTCAACAGTTGTTTTAAAAACCTCTCTTATGTACATATTTTATTTTTCTAATTTTACGTTTAACAACTATTTTAAAAATTCATTATACATTCTTTATTGAACTGAACCGAACCAAATCGAAATGAATTGAACCGAACCGGACCATATTGAACCGAAGTAAACCAAACTAAACCGGATCAGACCGAACCGAACCGCACTGAACCGAAACAAACTGGACCAAACCAAACTGAATCGAATTGAACCGCACTGAACCAAACCGAACCGGACCAGACCGAACTAAACCAAAATGAACCGAACCGAACCAAACTAAACCGAAATGAACCGAACCAGGCTGAACCGAACTGAATCGAACCACACTAAATTGGATCGCACTAAACCGAATCAAACCAGATCGGACCGAACCGAACTAGACCGAACCAAACTGAACTGAATCAAACCAAAATGAACTGAAATACTTTTTAGTTGTGTTGAATTTTAAAACACCTTAAACAAAAGGAGGAAATTTAAAGGAAAATTTTACACTTTCATAATTAATTAATATAGAGCAAAAGGAGAGTTGCTTTGTAATGTGCGCAAAAAGTATCATACCCAAATTTTGTTTGAGCACCAACACCACAATCGTAAGGTCCCTCTTAAACAATTGAAACATAATGTTTTTCCCAAAATTAAATATAGCAAGTGTATAAACAATAACATAAACAAACTGTATATTTTCAATAAAAAAAAATCCAAATGACAAGCTTGAATTGGTTTGTATTCACCTTTCACACAAATAACTATTTGGTCAAAATAAGACATATAAGAGAAAGAAAAGTGAAAGCCTAACAAACTGAACTGAACCGAATCGAACCGCACTGAACCGAACCGTAGCAGACTGAACTAAATTGAACCAAAATGAACCGAACCTAACCAAACTGAACCGAAACGAACCGAACTAGACTGAACCGAACCGCACCGAACCGCACTGAACCGGAGCAGACCGAACCGAACCAAACTGAACTTAAATACTCTTTAGTTGTGCTGAATTTTAAAACACCTTAAAAAAAAGGAGGAAATTTAAAGAAAAATTTTACACTTTCATAATTAATTAATATAGAGCAAAAGGAGAGTCGCTTTGTAATGTGCACAAAAAATATCATACGCAAAAGTTTTTTCAGCACCAACACCACAATCGTAAGGTCCCTCTTAAAAAATTGAAATATAATGTTTTTTCCAAAATTAAATATAGCAAGTGTATAAACAATAACATAAACAAACTGTATATTTTCAATAAATATAAAAATCCAAAGGACAAATTGAATTGATTTGTATTCATCTTTCATACGAATAACTATTTGGTCAAAGTGGAGAACATAGAGTTTCGAAATTGGTAAAAACCTAAATATTTAAGGAAAAATATTATACTCGCTACAACAATAATCTTTGTGTTTGTCAAAATATACACATCAATGAAGTTATTACTATTTCTTCAATATTTGTATACCATTACATATACATTTAATGTCTCATAACTAAATAACAATATTCAATCATATTTTTTAGTTCTTTAAAACTCAACAACTTATGGACCATGTCTTCTACAGAGAATTAAGAAGACTGCTATAAAGATAAATAAAGATTTTTTATTATTATTTATACTTAATTCAGTTGCTACATAATATTTCTTTTATTTGCATATATATATATATATATATATATATATATATATATTAACAATAATATTTTCTTTTTTTAAAATGCAGGAAAGCTGAAACACATCCTACACATCAATATTTATTTGGCCTCCTAATTAAAGAAATGTTTAAGATGTAAATCTATGATACTTTCATTTACTAATTTTTTTTCTACATCATGTATTAGTAAATATATATTTAAGTTTTTTAACGAATGTATATTTATAGACACCTACTAAAATAGTTTGTATATTTATAGACAACTACCATTAACTCCATCACATATAGCTCATTAACCCCCAAATCTTGATCAAATGTATTAAATATTAGTTGATACACAATCTTACGTATTAGTAATTTATTACTTTCTTTTTTAACCAATCTACGTATATCTATCATAAATTGTCATCAATTATTCTGAATATTATACATATAGATACATAAAAAAAGCGAACACACAGGCGCGACAATGCCTATATTTTCGCTAGTTTAGATTAAAAGAATTCAATCCAAAAAATTATAAATCGTAAATCAAATTAAAATCCAAATTTAATATAATAAATTTTACATAGACTAAATATTTAATAAAATGAATTGAATAATGGAAAATAGATGAGATTTTTCTTTTCCATCCCTAATAATCTCATAACTATTCTATAAAATATTATAATTCTTTTTTAAATTAATAATATACTATACATTTTTTTTTCATTTGTTCTTGCTTAAACAAAACATACATTCATTTTGGAAGTAAAAAATATATATAAAATATAAATAAAAGAAACGGTGAAATGCTCTACTATCATCATCCAACTAGTGTGCAAATCAATAGGAGATTTTTGATTTGCAAAAATAACATGTTGAGGTTAGTATCTAATTGTATTTTACTTGTATAAAAATTAAATATCTGTTTTTAGTTTTTATTTCGACATACCTAATAAGTCGTACATCGCTTAGTTGAGGTCAAGTGCAGTTTATATATTTCTTTTTCCCTTAACATTAGGAACAACCACTATATTTCTCAGGTATTGTCTGCTTTGGAGCGTAGAGTTCCATCACGGTTTACGAACTTGGATCAAATCGAAACAAGTTTTTTTTTTTTAAATGATGTAATTTGCTACATGTACATACATAGTTGAATTAATAAAAATATTTTATTACTAGGGAAAATTTTACTAATTAGCTCTCTTGTAAGGTAGTTGAAATTTATTGTTTTCATAATTTAAATTGATTATTTTTTCAGAAGATATAATATAGTATAATATTCTTGAACCAATATTATTATGATAAAGTAATATTGACTTTGAGAATATATTGTAAGAGAGATCATTATTTCTATATCGTTAAACGAATATCACTATTATAAAGGAATACTAACTTCAGTTGAAAATAATCCGATACAGCTTTATACAAAACTATTCATTTTTTTATTGACAAAAAATAAAAATATATAAATGTACCAGAGATCAGGTGTCTCAATCCATATAAAAAAAAGTTCTTTCTTATATAAACTAAGCAATGTTGTCCTAGACAATCATGCACATACACATTAAATCAAATACAAATGTACATCCTAGTATCTATCCATGCCAAATCAGATATTTCGGTCATTGCATAAAATAAAATATACACTAAAATAATAGATGGATTGGATCAAAAATTAACCCATATTAATATTTGTAAAAAAATTTTAATCCAGTTCAGTTTAAACCGATGATGAGTCTGATTGATTCGCAGATTACAATCTATTTTTGACAACTTTAAATTTAATAATTAAGTTGACAAAAACACTCAAAAAAGTTTTTCACACAAAATAGCAATAATTAATGTGCATATGCTCCATGTACTATCAACATTAGTATATCTAATAAAGATGAAAAGTGTAATTCGCAACTCACTTTAACCGATGAATGAGAAAAAAAATTAAAGACCGAATGAGTAAGAAAAACAAAAATAATTATCAAACCATCTCATTAACAACAAAATAAAATAACGCATAAAAAAACTCAATTAAAAGTACTAAAATTTGTAAGTTACTTAATTATTGTATTTAAAACTAACCCGTTGTTATGCAAATCATATTCAAAACGTAACAAGTTATCTTTATATTCTCCTTAAAAAAATCTCTTATTCTAACAAAATAAAATAAATTGTCCAATACTACCAATCTATATCTTTATACAAAGTACTATAGACAAGAATATTATTTTGCGTGTGACGATCATTATACTAGGTCAGTAGTTCTCTTTAGTTTTAAAATTCCCACCCTTGCTTCTTTTGAACAAACAACTCACCTATCGATGAAGCACGTGTTGTTGATAACAGCCATTGTTTCCTTCTAATTTGGACACCTTTCTTCAACCATGTTACAAAGCATAACTAATATATTACTGTAACAATTTTCTTAACATTATCTAATCCCCTTTATCCAACAAGAATACGTGACATCAGACAAGACAAAAACTCTTACTCAAGCCAATTGTGACCACACAGTGCCACGTATTCCACATTGTCATCTAGAAATTCCATCTGTCTACTATCGCCGAACAGAGACAAAGCCTTTGTCTTTTTTTCTCTCTCTCCCTCGTATGATTTCGTTGAACATAGCCAATTTAATGGTAATTAACGACTCTCAACCAGAGATGTTTCCTTTTTTTTTTCCACCTATTTTATTTGTTTTTTGGTAAATTTTGAAAATTTCCAACATGGTCACCATGAGTTAACCATCTGCAAAACGTAGTAAAATTGTAACGATAAAGCACAGAAGACGAGACTTGACATAGTTTTTCGAATAGAAAATGACATATTGACGAATGTGCATTGTGCAGTGTTCCCTTGACTTCTTTCTTCATAATTGTTGTGTTTGACATTTAACCGTTATGAAGTAGGGACACGGGTGCTCAAAAAACTTGGGAATTTCTAGTTGGTGTGGCGGTGGAAAGAGGAAAATATCAGAGAAAGTTGTGTTGCGTGTGAACTCAAAGGTTAGTCAACATAATAATATCCATAGCACTGGTGAAGAAGACGAGGGAGGGGAAGAGAAGAAAGTGATTGGTAGGAAGATGGAGAGCATACTTAAGTCACTGAGAGATGGAGAGTCAGTGTTGGACCTCAGCCCAAGATCCACCGTCAGCGGTGGCGTTGAGGATGTCTACGGCGAGGATCGCGCCACCGAGGACCAACTTGTCACCCCATGGACTATCTCAGTTGCCAGGTCCCACTCACACACGCATTTTACTTCTTCACGAGTTCAATTACTTGTGGTGTATATGCTCATGCTTAATATTGTGTTTCATCATTAACAATATAGTGTTTCTAAAATTGAGTTGGATTTCATGAAAGTATGTCAACTTGTGGTTTCTTTTCTGCCATTTTGCTTCTTTTATCCCTCACTACTGGGTTGATTTTAGTAACCTCTTTATCATAGAAAAATTTACATGGTAAACCAATTAAAATTCATGTTAGAATGGTTTTTAAGATAATTAATGTAACATCAAGAATTTACCCTATATAGTAAGTTGTGTGATTAGATATCTGTATGAAAATCGGTTCCTTTATGAGCTGCATGCACTATTTACTCTGACAGAAACACCTCTCTGATCTGAATCTGATATGAATTTGTGGTTTCTGAGTTTCTGGAGCAATTTGTTCTACATGCAGTGGTTACTCTTTGCTAAGGGATCCACAGTACAACAAAGGGCTAGCTTTCACTGAGAAAGAGAGGGATGCACACTATTTGCGTGGACTTCTACCTCCCACTGTCATCACTCAGTTACTTCAGGTTTGTGCCTTCTGAAAATAATTTTATTTAAAATCTGAGAGTATTATTTTCGTCTCATTGTTTCTTTGTACTCTCCACAGGAGAAGAAACTGATGCACAACATCAGGCAATATGAGGTTCCCTTGCAGAAGTACGTGGCCATGATGGAACTTCAGGCAAGAATTTCAAGTCATCATAGATATATTAAAAAACATCATAAGATTTGTTCCTGTTCAGGTTCTCTTGTTCATTCATGGTGTTTTTGTTCATATTAAGTTTTATGCTGAAAAGAAGGGCAGTATAACCTCGCAAATACTGGATAGTAATTTATTTCTTTCATGGTCTCTTTTCTTCTCTTAGTGGTGCTTTGAACTATATCCCTGAACTATATCCCTGCAAATACACTATGCCCTTGAATTTTGCAAGAACATAGAAAATATATCAATATGGTGAGAACTGAAATATTGAGGATATGAAAGCTGAGAGGTAACTACCGCAGCATTTTGTTCTTGCATACAGGAGAGGAATGAAAGGCTGTTTTACAAACTTCTCATTGATAATGTCGAGGAATTGCTCCCAGTTGTATATACTCCTACTGTTGGTGAGGCTTGCCAGAAATATGGGAGCATATTCAGGCGTCCTCAGGGTCTTTACATTAGTTTGAAAGAAAAGTATAATTCTTTATTTTCCTGCATTAGTATGCAACTTTCAGCCACATTTGGTGCATAGTTGTAAGGTTGTTGGCCCTTTGCAGGGGTAAAGTCCTTGAGGTTTTGAAAAACTGGCCTGAGAAGAGTATTCAAGTTATTGTTGTAACTGATGGCGAGCGAATTTTGGGACTTGGGGATCTTGGATGTCAGGTACATATGAAGGGGAATTGAACTTGTTAATTTACACAGAAATTATAGACATGTGAAAGTAGATGAACACATAACTAATTACGTTGGTTGTGCTTCAGGGGATGGGGATTCCTGTTGGTAAATTGGCTTTGTACACTGCACTAGGAGGAGTTCGTCCTTCAGCTGTAAGCATTTTCCATTATTTGTTACATGTTACATATGATGTTTGTGTTTTGTCTTCTTAATTTCTTCCTCTCCTCCTTTCATTTGATTTTATTTGTGTTCAGTGTTTGCCTGTCACTATCGATGTGGGGACAAACAATGAGACATTACTGAAGGATGAATTTTACATTGGGCTTAGACAAAATAGGGCAACTGGGCAGGTTTGTATGAGATAGATGTCTTATATTGTTGTACAGTTAATAACTTGTTTTGATCTTAGGCAACTTTAATGGTGTCTTTTTAGGAATATTATGACCTTCTGGATGAGTTCATGACTGCTGTGAAGCAAAATTACGGAGAAAAAATTCTTGTACAGGTCAATACAAATTTTCTATGCATGGTTTATGTAGCTTCTAAACCTGTTTTCTTCAATTATTATGCCTCATTCTTTGAACTTCAAATGATTATTGCAGTTTGAAGACTTTGCAAATCACAATGCTTTTGAGTTGCTTGCTAAATATGGTACAACACATCTTGTTTTCAACGACGATATACAGGTACTTTGTCTCGCAAAATCAGGCATCTATGTATGGAATATTAATTGTTGATGTGTTGTTTCAGGGTACTGCATCTGTTGTTCTAGCTGGTGTTGTAGCAGCCCTGAAGCTCATTGGTGGTACCTTACCTGAGCACAGATTCCTCTTTCTCGGTGCTGGAGAAGTAAGACCATTTTCTGTTTTTCCTCTTTTTTCTGACTTGTTATTTATGCTTCATGCTGTGGAAGTGGAGAGAAGCAACTAAAAGGAATAAATCATTCAATTTTTTTCATTATCTAAATTTCATCTTCATTCTGAGGGTGATAATACAAGCCATCAATTGCCCATTTTTTTGTTACTTAACAAATCAATTTGTCTAACTCATTGTTTGCACACTTTCAGGCAGGAACTGGTATAGCAGAGCTAATAGCTCTGGAGATGTCAAAGCAGGTGAATTAGTCACTTATTCAGCAACACTGGTTTCTTGAGTTCATTTCAATTCAGCAACTTATTCAGCTAATAGTTCTATATGTATTTCTAATTGTTTCTCTGGTAGACTAAGGCACCTATAGAAGAGAGTCGCAAGAAGATATGGCTTGTAGACTCAAAGGTAGTAGAGTGCTTGACAAGTTTCAGCAGCAAAATCTTCTCTGCTCATTAAATTTTAGTTTTGTACACTTTTCTAAAGCATTTTTTCATTCTGTTGCAGGGTTTAATTGTTAGTTCCCGGAAGAATTCACTCCAACACTTCAAGAAGCCGTGGGCTCATGAACATGAGCCAGTCAACAGTCTCCTAGACGCAGTCAAGGTGTTTGATATGTTTTCTTATGGTCTTCAATGGGTTGCCTTAGATATGTCCTTCTCCTTAATTACTGCACATTTCAGGTTATCAAGCCTACAGTTTTGATTGGATCCTCTGGTGTGGGAAAAACATTTACAAAGGAAGTGGTTGAGGCTATGACTTCAAACAATGATGTAAAACCTAATCTCACTCTTGTTGTGGATGAGTTTTTAGATATATGATTTTACTTAAGAACTGCACTTCCATGCCCACTTGCAGAAACCTCTCATTTTGGCTCTCTCCAATCCTACCTCACAGTCTGAGTGTACTGCCGAAGAGGCTTATCAGTGGAGTGAGGTAAAAAGACTGATAATCACATCATTCTCTGGGCCTGGTTAAGCATTTATTTATGCAAATTATGCTCAACTCACGTACAATTTTGCAAGAATATTAATTTGTCTCCTTGTTTTCAAAAAAAGGGTCGTGCAATTTTCGCTAGTGGGAGTCCATTTGATCCTGTCGAATACAAGGGCAAAGTTTATGCTTCTGGCCAGGTTTCAAAGTCTTCTCCAAATTCATTATCGCTTCTCTATTTTCATTTGTTAAACAGCAGAACTTCGCATCTGATGCTTTCCTTGTTATTTCAGGCCAACAATGCTTACATTTTCCCAGGCTTTGGTTTGGGTTTAGTAATCTCAGGAGCTATTCGAGTACATGATGATATGCTTCTAGCAGCTTGTAAGTGAATGTGACAAATTTTGCTAGATAAATCCAATGAACATGATGATGATGATGAGTACTTGCTTTCTTTTGAAGCAGATAGTAGAGAAGGAAATGTTTTAACGGAAACTCATTTTGTTTCAATATTCTTGACTCCTTTTACTTTATACATACGCAAGCCAAAACTATCAAATATTGAAATCTTTTGACATGTAATAAGCAGTGCTTACACATAAACAATGCTTTTAGATAATGTAAAACTGAGAATGGAATGATGAACTCATTGACATTCTTGTGAATTGTGCAGCTGAAGCCTTGGCAACACAAGTGAGCGAGGAGAACTACAAAAATGGTTTGATTTACCCACCACTCTCTAATATCAGAAAAATCTCAGCCAATATAGCAGCAAATGTTGCTGCCAAGGCCTACGAACTAGGTGTGTGCTCATTCTCTTTGCTCTTTCATCCTCATTTATTTCCCTGTAAACTAATCAACTGCTTCAACTGTTTTTGTAGGCTTGGCCACTCGTCTTCCTCGACCTCAGGATCTTGTGAAGTATGCTGAGAGTTGCATGTATACCCCTGTATACCGCAACTATAGGTGATTCAGGACAACTTCTATGAACTCTTGCCCTTTTGTTCTAACAAGGATGTATTTTGTGCTTTTCTGCGTATTCAAGAATAAACAATTTCATGCATAAACTAGTGTTTTTCTACTATGTAACCCATCTTGGCTTGTTTTAACCCTATTGTACCATCTACTACTACCTCTATAATATGAAACTCTTCTATGGCTTTCATTAACAGAATAAACATATTTCCTCTCGCATTTTTCCTTTAGACAACACTTTCATTCAACACATAACTCCCCCTCAATTTTTCTCCTACTCTCCCAAAACACTAACATTCTGGTTTTTCAATTTTTACTGCAACAATCACATGCACCTCACAGGTTACTCTTATTCTATTCATCACAAATCAGAAACCAGACATGCACCTTCGGCACTATTTCTTTCATTCAACACTAGCAGACCCTCGCACCAAGCACACAAATACTCAGAGAGATGGTAACAAAAAATAATTTATAATTTAAAAATATAATCTTGTAAAGGGTGGTTTTAGTAATTTAGTACTTGATATGCAGAATTCAGATTTTCTATTGGAATTTTTGTTATAATAAATATCATTTTCCATAATAAAAATACAAATATATTAATGTTTAAAAAAAATTTAATACATTTTAAAATATTAAAAGCAGTGTGTTCATCCTCTTATATTTTGAAAATACATGATAACAAAAAAGAAAATTTAACAAACAATCCAAATTCTCTTGTTCATGTCAGTAAAACCCGTTAAGGACCATCAAATTCATTCGACTAAAGCATGTATGCATAGAAACTATTGTATTCATTCATTATGAAAACCAACATAATTGATTAGAACATTTTTCATTTATTCCTGCATTTATTAAAATTCTTGACTTATTAACCACTTTTCCTTTATCCCTCCTATTCATTTATGATAATAATAATAGCAATAAATATTATAATTAAAATTTGATAAAAAAAACCTTATTAATAATAAATAATAAATAATAAAATAAGACTATTAGTAACTAAAATAATATTAATATTCAAAAATATATAATTTTTCATCTTCTTAAATTCAATTTATTCTTTTTAATTGAAAATTAGCTTTCAGTTTTGTATTTATTATGTTTATCGATAATACAAGCAAGTCTGCAATTTGAAATTTTCTATTCCACCATTTTATCAAGTCCACAGAAAATATCAAGACTTAAAAAAAGTATGATTTTCAAATAATATTTCTTAAAATATTACAAAGTAAATTATATTTTAATACTATATTTTTTTAAAATATTGCATATATGCATTCTTATAAAAATAAGTTATATATATATATATATATATATAATTTATTAAATGTAATAACTACCATAAAAATATGTAATAAATATTGAGAAAAATGTTTTTATTTATATAATTATATGAATACTACATTAATATATGCACTGAATTATGTTTTATTTTTTTCATAAATTGATTATTCAAAAATACATTTTATGAACAATAGTAATTGAAATTAAGAAATTTTTAAGTATCTAGTTGAACTTAAGGATATTTCATAAGAAATACGATATTAATTTACACCCATATGTTAATATATGCATTTGAATTTTATGTTTTAAATGTTTCACAAACTGGTTTCATAAAATAATATTAAAAATAAGAAACGTGTGCATACATACATATATATATATATATATATATATATATATATATATATGCGCCATGCGTTTGAACCAAAAAATATTAATGACGCATTAAACTATCATTGATTGCATTTAGTGATTTTAATATATATTACACTTAATAAATATGACATTTAATGATACCAATTAATTTAATTTATATTTTATTTAATACTTAACTCATTGACTTCATCTAACTAATTAATATCAGTTTTAGATTCAAACTCTTACCTAATAAACGTGTTATTTTTACAAAATAAAAGACAATACCCAATACATATATTTTAGAAACCTTCTTCTTCTCTCTCATTTATTTTATTCTTATAAGAATGTATAAATGCGATATTTTTTCATCCAGACCAATTCAAATAAGTATTTGAGACAACACTAATAAATTAATAAATAAAATAATTATTGGTATTTCTTGAAGTAATATAGAAATTGTATTTTTGTTTCAAAGAAATCGAAAGATTTATGCGTATTTTAACACCAGACTTATTAAATTAAGGGTTAAATATGTTTTTATTTTTGAAGTTTAAGTGAAATTTGAAATTAGTCATTTTTTAAATTTTTTTATCAATTTAGTCATTCATTTTGTAAAAATACGTGAATTTAGTTATTTTAACCAAATTTTGTTAAATTTATCTAACGTTTGAAGCGCATTTCATTATAGTATTTGAATTTTTTACCTCGTTTGACACTCTTTACTTTAACTTTAACTCAAATATTATCATAAAATACGTTTAAAATGTCAAATAAACTTAACAAAACTTAATAAAAAAGACTAAATCTACATATATTTAAAAATGAATGATCAAATGGATATAAAATTTCAAAAAAAAATTAATTCAAAATTCACTCAAACTTAGGAAAAAAACGTATTTAAACCTTAACGATTTAATAAAAATGAAAAATATATTAGAACCCTTCCACATGTACACGAAAAAAGTCATCAGAAACTGCAGTTTCAATATTAGAAACTTTTGTAACATTTGAGGGAGTATAAAAAGAAAGAAGTGTGGGGATCAATGATCCCAAAAAAGCAAAAACCTTTCTAATAAAAGAACTCTTCTCTTTCAGCCATCTTCTTCTTCAACTATGGGTCGTCGTAAGATTGATATCGCAGAGGTGAAGGATCCCAACGACAGACAAGTTACATTCTCAAAGCGCCGCACAGGTTTGTTCAAAAAAGCAAACGACTTGTCTGTAAAGTGCGGTGCAGAACTTGCTATTGTCATGTTCTCTCCTGCGAAAAGGCCTTACTCTTTTGGCCACCCAAGTGTTAATGTTGTTGCAGACAAATTTCTTCGGAAGAACCCAACGTCAAATTACGTACGAGAAAATGACGCACCCGATGATGAAGTTGATGACATTGAGAGGTTACGTCAACAGTTATCTGTTGTTGAAGTTCACATAAACGAGGAACAAAAGAAGGCTACGGAACTTGACGAGAGAGAGAAAGAACAAGAAACTTCAGAAGCCCAAAATAAGGAATTGCAGAATTCACCTGTGCTCCGGCGTATGGTGGAAGATTATGTTGATGCGATTGAGGTCTCAGAGTGTATGTTGCTTCTGGCGAAAGAACCTGTAATTGGAATATCAAATCGACCAATTTGCAAGAGAAGAAGAAGGAATTGATACTCAGTACCATCAAAATTATCTTTGCATCTCTTATGTAAAAGAGTGTTTGTTGAGAAAATAATATTGTATATCAAAGAGTAACAAATAAACTCTCTATAGTTATTGTGTTCGTGTTGTTATTAATCGTATGCAAGAATCAATTTAGTAAATTTATGGATTTTAATCATATTAAGCATCAAGTATTCAAGAATTCTGTCCCTTTCGATAAATTCACTTGGTTTAGATTTGTTGAGATCGATTAATATGTTTTTTTTTTTTTTTTTTTATTAATTTTT
>Ga0214545_1008720_pt1 | contig 15944 bp, 5 predicted proteins | sample CNSS4metaG_FD_160064 | JGI IMG/M metagenome (GOLD analysis project Ga0214545, IMG submission 160064) | Root nodule microbial communities from cowpea collected in UCLA plant growth center, Los Angeles, California, USA - CNSS4 | ecosystem: Host-associated > Plants > Roots > Nodule | place: USA... | reverse complement strand
TTTTTTTTTTTAATTGCATTTCCAAATCCTCACTTTCTTCCCTTCGAAACCTCCAATCGCTCCCTCTCTCGCTCATTTTAATTTATTTCACAAATCACCGGAAAATCTCCCCGGCGGCGGCGGCGGCGATGGCTGACTATTTCTCAAGCTCCGTCGAATTCGGACTCAACCTATCAAAGCGAGTTTACTACGGGAAAGGATCAGCTCCTTCGCTTGTTCGGTCGATGTCACGGTCGTCGGAGGGATTCCTCCCGACGGCTCCGATGTGCTACGCGGTGATATCCGATCCGGAAAAGGTCGAGAATCCGGACATTCGAAGTTACCAGCCCTACGTGCACGGCCAGTGCGAGCCTCCGGCGCTGATACCGCTTGAGCTTCACGGCGTCACCATGGAAGTAGAGTGCTCCTTGGACACGGCGTTTGTAACGGTTTCCGAAAAGTGGCGCGTGCATTGCGTGACCGGAAGTAGTACGTGTGATTGCCAGGTTGCTATACCCATGGGTGAACAGGTACATATATACTCAACAATTAATGCATATTTTTCCATTTTCTCTATTCTTTCAATTTTAAAATAATTTTCTTAATAAAAAATAATCTGAATTTATTCTCTGGATAGTTCCACTGCAAAATCAGAAATCAAGAGTACTTTTTTTAATTTTTAAGTCAGATTACGTAAAAATCGACAAATGTTTCTCTCTTTTTTTTCCTTTCATTGGACATGACAGTGATAAAGTAAAAAAAAAGTTGTAGTCGAATCGCATGTTACAGTACCGCGGTAAAAGTTATGTGTGATGCATAATATAAAGAGTAATGCTATAATTGGATGATGTGAAAAAAGGAGAGTAGAAGATTAAAAAACGAAAAACGAAAGCGAGATTATATAAATTAAAGGGAAGAAAAATAAGAAATAAAAAAAATGAAAAGTTGCTTAATTAGTTATAATTTATTTTTATTGGATTATGTCCTAATAATTAAGTAAAAAATCTCATACAATCCATTTTTCTATTTGACAAGTTGCATAACTGAATAGAATAGAGGGACGAGAGATTGAAAGTGGTTAGACTTTTTCTGCTAAGTTTGTTGTTTATGAATAGTATAACAAATGCATATTAAAGGGGTGTAGTGGAGAGAAATTGCAGTTACTAGTATGATTTTATGTAAACCATGGATCCATACGACTTCTCCTTCAAACTTACACAATTCTCACAAATCCTTTTGTTTCACTCCTCATCATCATTAAAATCCTTAATGCAAACAGCGTAAAAGAAGATTGTGTGCATGTGTTTATTTGTTACTTCTGAGAGGTTTGGTAAAAAATGATTTTATATTGGCGAAGAAAATTAACGATTAAAGAGTGCTAAGGCCCAAACAGATTATCTGTTTGAAAGTGAACAGTTTCTTACTGGACCTCCATAGTTTCTTCCTGCAGTCTCATATAAACAATAATCCATTTTCTTTTCTTTTAATTGTTTAATCCAAAAATAAAACACGTAGGATACTGAAAATGTAAGAAACGTTTGGGTGTATGCGCCTAACAAAGGTAAGAACGAAGGGAGTAATACGAGAGAGTATGGTTTTTTAGTTAAATATGTTTAATATTTTAATAATTATACAATTATATTTTATTTATTGTTTTGAAATCTGAATTTTTGGAAAAGAGTCAGTTCATTTGCCATTTTCTTCAAAAAATAAAATAAAAATAAAAATAATTTAATGCGACTTTTTTCTGTTAGAACATTGTCATGTCAAATTATTTTAGTTTTTAAAAGCTGGTTAAGGATTTCTTTTATTATTTACGGTGTACAGATGTAAAACTCTAAAAAATACATAAAATAAAAGTAAAAATAATGAAATACAAAAAAAAAAAAATGTTGTCTTTGTAATAAAAAAATAGAAGTAAAAAAGTTAAACTCAAATACTTGGATGATTAATGGTGTATTTGGTGAGTTAGAAAAGTTAAGCCAATTTTATTTTTTATTGAAAATTGTTTGAATATATTTGACTTTTCTTTTTCTTTTTCTTTCGTATCTAGTTAAGATGTAAAACTCTCTCAAACTTCAGCAGAATGAAAGACTACAATAATTTTTTCTTTGTGCATGTTTGTTTTATTTTTTTTTTCTCTGTTTTATTGAGCATGGGTTGTTTTTAAAAGAACACCATAAAACTTTCCGGCCGAATAAGATTTTTGTTTCATTTAACAAACGAAAATTTTTAACTGCAAACCAAACACATCTAAAGTATCCTAAGCGGATCAGATTCAACTTAATCGGTTAGCCATGTACGTTATATAAGTCATTTCATCTTTTCGAGGGATCATATCTTTTAGGTAACCTATAATTTAGGCTTTGGCAATATATATTAAATAAAGAAACAATCATATTACACAATGATATTGAAACATGATTTTTGGAAAAATTACACGATGTTTTTATTTTCGGTATGAACGATGCACTTAGTATTTTAAAAACAATAAAATACGGGAAATGCATGAAAATTAGGTATAACTTTTAGTTAAGAAAAGTGTAAGTATAATTAATGTTAATTTTTAGGAATATTGGTATAGCTATCCTGATACTATTTTGCACTATTTAGTATTTGGTGTGAAAATGTTTTTACATATGTAATTTTTATTAAATGAAAGCATATTTTTCTAGAAAAAATTATGTCTATTGACATTCAAGTAATAGTGTTTTCTGATCGGTTATTGCAGCCCGAAGTTAAGAATGTAAAACAAACTAAATAAATCAATCAATTATTTTCAAAGAGTTTAATGTGATCGTACTTTTTCTTTTTAAACTAATTATCCAGAAATTATCATTAATATGATAATTACCATAAGCATCAATTATATTTGATGTGATGAATGATACTGATATATAATATAAATGACAATTTATTTTTCATGCGTGTATTATTAAGGAAAATTATTTTTAATAACTAATTTTTGACAGCTTTTCTGAGGTGTCATATTTTAAGTGATTCTTCATTTTTTCAATTCTCTTAACCTGAGTTGTTAAAATTTAGTTGTCAAACATATCATGGTCAATTATCAACATTTTCGGTGGACAGCTTTCTATCAAAATGTTTTCAGTTCAGCAAAAAATGTTTGAAAGAACAATGTTATTACCAATGAAACATTGACTATAAATTGCTAAAGAACACTGTTTTAGGAAAATGTTATTACCAATGAAAACATTGACTACAAATTGCAACGTTTTAAAGAACAATATTACGCATAAGATCAATTTGGTGGAGAAAAGTCAGCTGAGGATGGAGAAATTCCTGTTAGAATTTAAAAGGTTTTGCGTTTTTGCATACATTCGTTCAGACTAGCAATTTCCACACGAGCAGAAGACGACTGATGGTATCCTTTTATGGATGGATCAGTGTTTTTAAAGATATATTTAGTCCAGCGTGGACAACATGAAATGTTTTGATGTTTCCTAGATTTATGAAATTGAATACCAACATTTTGTGCAACTTGATATGTAGTTTGTATCATGAATTCTCAAGTTAATACGATGTGGCTAACAGGGTTCACTTCTAGGTCTGGAAGTTGATGATTCTGGTAGAACTTATCATACTGAATTGATCTCCCTGAAAGATGAAAATGATAAGGATAAAGTGGCCAAAGCTAAAGATGGATACTTCTTGAAAAGCCATATATACACCGTTAAGATTCCACAGGTTATTACATTAACTTCAATATTGATAGTTATTATTGTCCACAACCTATTTATTTGAAAAATTATTCATGTCTTGCAGTTTAGGGGAGGCTCCGTGTTCTCAACTAAGATTAGATGGTCCCAGAAAATATTATTTCATGATGGCCAGTTATCTGTCTGTGTCCCTTTCAGCTTTCCGTCATACGTCAACCCAGCCGGAAAAAGAATTTCTAAAAAGGAGAAGATATTTTTGAAAGTGAATTCTGGTTCTGCAACGGAAGTGTTGTGCAAAACCACCAGTCATCCCCTTAAGGTAAAATTTATCGCGCATTACAAATTTCAGTTTGGCCACCTTTAATAGACTTAACCAACATTATCCTTGCGACTTTCCAGGAACTACTGCGCCAAGCTGGCAAATTAAATTTATCATATGAAGCAGAAGTGCCAGTATGGTCCAGTACAGGCTTCAGTTTCTCGTACTCTGTAAGACCTAGAAGCATATAATTTCATTAAAGTTATTTAATTCAATTCCATAAAAGCCGCAATGAGTGGTTTTTGAACCATAGATAGTCAGAATCAGAAATGAATATTATCTGTGCCATAATAAAAAAAAAGTTATTGACTTAATGGTCTGGTCTGGTGTTTTTACACAGGTTTCTTCAAATGACATATCTGGAGCTGTTCTTCTGCAATCTCCATTCCTGCGTGATTTTGACGAAAGAGAGATATTTTGTTTGTATCTTTACCCGGGAAACGGACAGGGCAGAAAGGTTAGTTGCAATATTAATTTGTTGTTATAGAAAGGTAATTTATTTTTCTAGCAGTAATTAGAAGCATATTGCGCTTGGAAAAATGTCAGGTACAAAACTAGTACAAAAGGAATATAGAAATATCATAGCTAGCATTCACAGGTGCATGCCGGTTTCAAACTTCATATCATGCTGCCTTTTCTTTTCAAGCGTATTTATAATAGAGCGTTCTGTCACTTGATAGGTTTTTAAAAAGGATGTGGTGTTTATAGTAGATATAAGCGCAAGCATGAAGGGAACGCCTCTCGATAACACAAAGAATGCCCTACTAACATCACTCTCCCAACTAAATGCACAAGATACATTTAACATTATAGCTTTCAATGGAGCGCTCTACTTATTTTCGTCATCAATGGAATCAGCTACTGAGGAAGCAATTTTAAATGCTACGAAGTGGGTTGACACTAATTTTATTGCTAATGGTGACACTAATATTATGCTTCCCTTAACACAGGTAATTCTTGTTGTCATTTTCATTGAGATGTGCAAAACATTGTTCTCTTTTTTCAAGGCTTGTTAATTAAGACTTTTCAATTATCTTTGTTTTGTCAATTCAACTGCACTCATGAAAGTATTATTAATAAGAAGAGATGTAAAACATAAGGCTACTGTATTATTACTTGTTTATCTCTTTTATTTATACACCAAATTTGTTGGAATGACTAAACACAAGTACAAGTCTCACATCGAACAGGAAAATATCGAGTAATATATAAGTAGGAAGAAGTCATCTAATATTGTTAGATTTTGAAATGTGTATAAATTTACTTGTGTGACAAAAATGACCTCTTATTTACTTTGCATTCTCCCATTTTTCTTGGAAATTTACCTGTTTTTTTTATGGCTAAAAGTCTACAACTTTATCTTTAGTAGTTGCACTTTGAGTCTACGAATTTTCTGGGATTAACAGATCATATTCCTTATCTAACTTCAAGACTTGGTATCTGTGTTTGATTTGCTTGTAATGTTAAACGTAAAGATACGAGGTTGATCTGTTGCTGTTATGGTATATTTGCTTTTTAATAACCATATTCTAGGCGGTGTTTGATCACTTATATCCCATGCAAAACGTTTCCATGTTGAATCCTAAATATGGAATCTGGTCTATCTTAGGCAATGAAGCTACTTGAGAAATCCACTGATTCGGTCCCTCTTATTTTTCTCGTTACTGATGGGGCCGTTGAGGATGAGAGAGAGATATGCAATTTTGTGGAAAGCTATGTCTCAAGTGGGCAATCAGTTCCAACACCGCGCATATGTACCTTTGGCATAGGCAAGATTTCTAGCTTCCGCTTCTATATATGCTCTTCAGAAAACAGTATCTGGTATATCATTAATTGGCAATGTTCATCAGACACTTCAATCTATGATAAGTTTGTTACTTTAGCTGATGTTTTAAGTAGCCAAAAATGTTTCTTTTTTTCTACGTGAAGAAGAAACTGTTTTGAAACCTAATTTTGTATCTGTTTTGGATGTAAGTTAAAAGTGATTTTTAGAACTTGTCCGCTAGAAATGTACCATTTTGTTATTCAGCCAAGAAACTTTCACAAATACTTCTTGCTTTGCATCCAAAGAGGCTCTTAGGCATGTTTTAAACTCAAGAATCCAATGCTTTGACATGCTGCTTAATTTGTCGAGATGAGTGTGTTATAAAATTAATCAAGGTACGTACCCATAAAAAGGGTAGTGCAAATTTGGGTTGGTGGATATTGACAAGGTCTTGGTTTTGACCAACGGGTGGACTTTTATGCGGAGTTCATAGCCATTTTGACTGTTCGGCAAAGCGCTGACCTTGGAATGGGATTACCTCCCATCCACCATTTTCTTTTTTCAATTACCAATTATTGAGCTTGTGACTATTATGATGTCAGTGTGCGAGAATATAGAATCTTCTATTTATCAACATTTCCAATTGGCATGCTATTCAGCTTAGATTTTTTTTTGTTATTAATCTCTTTATTTATTACTAGACTTTTCCTGTTGAGTAATATTCCTCTGTTTCGCTATTTGAAAGTTCAGGTTTATATTGCAATCACTACTTCCTGCAATTGCTTGCACAAATTGGGAGGGGCCACTATGATTGTGCTCATGATTTGGGTCAGTTGCTTTCCTTGCCCTGTCAACCTCATTGCTACTTGAAGTTTGCGCAAATCTGAGGTGTAAATTTGAAAAAAAAGAAATGTTTTTATCATGGTGAAGTCACCAAAAATGCTAATGATTGTGTATAGACAGATGAACCACAAAATATTGGAGACGAATTGGGGCTGATTCACTGGCAAAACTTGCTCAAGAGAATAGGATCGTCCAAAGTCAGAAGGAGCATTTTGACTATATTTTTAGCTAGCACGGGACATCTTAGCTAACATTAAAACTAGATAGATTGTAATACCATATTGATATTAGAAAAGGAATTGCCGTAACTCATTTTTCAAAACTAGTTCGAGCGATTGAGCAAGGCTTAATCCATACATATATGAAGCTTTATTCATCTCCCTTTTTTTCATCTTTTCCAGATTCAATTGAATTTAGAATGCAAAGGCTTTTCAGTACAGCTTCGTCGGTTATAGTTGCTGATGTAACAATCGAAAGTTTAGAAGGTCTTGATTCACATGAGGTACATATCCAATAAAGTATTAACTTCAATTATCACTAGAAACGTGCTCTATTGATTTATAGTTTGCTTAATTTACGTGTTACATCCATCTGATGTTGAAACTGTATTCTGATTATATATTGCAGTTATTCCCGTCTCATATACAAGATATATCATCTGGAAGTCCGTTGATCCTATCAGGCAGATACAGTGGAACTTTCCCTGAATTAGTTAAAGTCTCTGGTACTTTGGCAGATATGACTAACTTCGCTGTAGACCTTAAAGTGAAAAGAGAGAAGGATATACAACTCAGTAACGTAATATCTCACTCCTAAGGCATAACTTACTCTTATTCTTCATATCTGATTGTGATTTTTCCCATCTTAGCAAATGGGAAGTGAATATTACCATGCAACTCATGCATAGCTTCTCCTACATTGTATCACCATATGTAATGCTGTGCTGCTATTACGTTGCCTTCACTCTTTAGTTCCATTGTTTCACTCGACACTTTATTTGGGTTGGGTAGGCAGTTAGTGCATGAAAAGTGGATTGATTTTTAGTCATCTTTTATTGATCTGTTTCGCATCTAAATATGAATTTCAGTTCTTAATGCCTTGAATCATCTATTAGTTGAAACTTATACTGGTCCTGTATTATCGGTTTCTTCCTTGGACACATGTGATATGCATTTCATATCGTTGAGAATGAAAGTTCTCCAGGTTACACAAAGAACCATTTGGAATCTAGATCCTTTGAATAGGGTGATTGCCGAATGCATGCTCGACTATGCGCTGAATGCCTTTTGATAAATCTTTTGTATTCTCTCTAGGTCCTTGCAAAGAGACATGTAGACATGGTCACTGCACAGGCCTGGTTATTGAAAAGTGAAGAGCTGGAGGAGAAGGTTTGTCAATTATGTATGTTTGTGGGTATAAAATTTCTTTTTGAAGAAGGAAACTGAAAAAGGTGAAAATGGAAAATATAGGGAGGCCAGTTTATATCAAGACATTTATTTCAAACAATGTCACACTGGTCTCATGCACTAACGTTTACACAAAGAGTTGCTGGATAGGAGCTGGAGAGTGCAGGACTGAAAAATGTTTTGGAAAAAAAGTGTCTGCCATCTGGCTGTGATATATTGTTAATGTTAAAATAAAAATTTAATCTTTGATATTGTTATTCCTTTTGGACCCTGCATGAAAATAATCTATATTTTAGTTCCTAGATTCGAAAAATGTTTGCAAATAGATCCATATTGATTGCTGAAGTTATAACAGTATTAGATTTTGCTATGTTGACAAACTTTTGTCCTTAATGATAACTTGGAACCAAATTCGAAAATATTGATATTTTGTGTTTTGCTGCACCATTCATCTATAAAAAATGGCAACTGTTGTCTAATAGGTTACAAAAATGAGCATTCAAAATAAAGTCCCGTCAGAGTATACCTGCATGAGCATGGTTCTTGTAGAGAGCGAAGAAGGGAAGAAAGCACCGGAGCAATTTCTGTTACAAAAGGTAGACCTTTGCATTGGACAAATTTTACCTTCATCTTCTTGGCAAAATATGAGAATAGTTTGATTTACCCTTTGCGCCATGTATCTGAATCTCTAAGTCCTAATAAACAGGCATACAGCAAACTTAGCTTCCAGAGGGTGGAGTTAAACAAGCAGAAGTTATTCCTTGGCGGACTAAGTGTTGGATTTGGTGACTCAAAAGCAACTGCTGAGAATTTGGCACCAGCTATAAAGGAAGCAAAACCACCTGAAGGACTACTGGGGAAGGCTGCTTCCACCTGTTGTGGTCGATTGGCCGATACCTGTTGTGGCATGTGTCTGCTGCAGTCTTGCACTTTTGTGAATGACCAGTGCACCATTGTTTGCACTCAACTTTGTGCAGCCCTGGCCTGTTTTGAGTTAATCAAATGCTGTGTTGAGCTCTGCGAGTGTGATTGTTTGCAGTGAAATTATATATATGCTAAGTCAAGCATAGAGAAACTGTTTAATAATTGTTGCCTTGTATATATATGTATTATATGAGCTCTTCTATGAATAAAATGTTTACAGCTTATACTTCCTTATATTCTCTCAATCTCGTCTATGCTACGAGAAATGAACATCACAAATGTTACTAATCTTATTACATCACAACCGAGCTTCAAAAGTAAACCAAGAAGACCCCAGAAGTAAAACTGAGTTCTTTATTACTACAAATCTGAAAAAAAGAAAATGGAATGAATACAACTGTGCTTCAAAAGTAAACCCGGAAATAAAACTGAGTTTTTTACGGGTTCTTCCGCTGCAATCTTTATTTCTTGTTCGGCGATGGCCGTGCGACACAATTATTTATTTCTATTTTATCTTTTATGGGGATTTCTTTTGTCCATAATTGCTTTTTCATTAATTATTATTTTATGATTTTTGTAAAACTATTCAAACAGTTTTTTTTTTCATTTTTTTCTTTATTTTTAATTAATATAAATTTACTTTATATATTAACTTATTTATTTATCTGTATTTACGCTTATATATATATTTATGTTAGAATTAAATATTTACAATCGATTATAATTGTCTATTTAATCTAATTATTTTTGAATTTAAATTACAATCGATTAAAATGAAGCTATCCTGTCCTAACTATTATTTATTTTCACAATGTTCTTAAATTGCTAAAAAGTTATTTATATTCAAGATGAAGATTTGTTCTATTTTTTTTTAATGTGAGAATTTTAAAGATTTTTTTTTACGCTTGCCTCTCATCTCATTCTTAATCAACCTACATATGTGTTTTGTTCGACTTTAAAAAATATAGACAAGATAAAACCGTGGTAACTGTTTTATTAAAATTGAAAAAAATATTTACAGGTAAGGTAATAAACACTTTTTTTTTTCTGCAAAGTTGTTTCTAATTAAAATGAATTAGTTTCCATGTAAGTAAACCGTGTTTCTTGGAGTTGAAGTTGTACCTAAGACAAATCCTCTTGCCTCTGCAGCATGGATTTCTCTACAGCATAAATCTTAATCATTGATCATATTCTCTCTTATGGATGATGGGATTCAACAATTAGAAGTATGCTGAACTCCATAACCATTCTCCCCTCTCCCAATAGATTGTAATTTTCCTCATTTTTGCTGCTTCTTTCAGCTTCATTCTGAAAATGAGAACCCCTTTTGTCGGATTCAGCTGCATACTTGTGCTTCTTGCTTTCGCCTCTGCTTCCTGGTAAGCTGCGACTTCAGTACTAGGCCCTAGGGTTTCAAATAATTTGAATTGGGTAACCAGTGAACTTGGGGAGATGAGAAATACAGCATTGGATTTCCTTCCTCTAATTGTAGTAAACATCACATTTTTATGTTGAGTATCCTTTTCTCCTCATATCTATAATTTGAACTTTTTGGTCACTGAATTTAGGAAAGGAATAACTGTGCATGTTTTTGTTTTTTTGCTTCGGGTAACTTAGTAATTTTGAAATTCTTTTTTCCCCTTCTACCCGGTTTGTATTATATAATAGCTTTCAGAAATTTATTATGTAATGTTTGTTACATTGTAGTTCATCTTGATGACGGAGAGTTATGCATGTTTTTGTATACGTCAAATTGTTGATGTTTTATATGTGCATTGCGGATTAGATGAAAGGCTAGCTGGTTTGGTTTTTTGACTCACTCGTGTATAGTTATACTGCGAGTTTGGGTGAGTTTGTGCTTAATCTCTTAACAGTGGAGGTATATTTTTAACGCTGATAGCCAGAGAAGGCTTGGGGAGATGAAACATGTATCGGCTAAGTGCTTAATCTTTTAACATTGTACTAGTTTTGGGCTATTAGACAGTGTGTTTTGGGGGATAAAGTGATTATAAACTATTTGTGATCTATAATCATAAATATAAATAACTATTCTCTGTACGTGTGTATGTTTCTGTGTGTGTAATTTGTGGTTGATGTACCTAAAAGTGGACAAGTAATGAAAATAAACTCACTTTGTGATCTTTTCCAAAATTGCAGTTCTTCTACCTATGGAAGTATGGAAATGGAGAGAACTTTGGCGATTATAAAACCAGACGGATTAATTGGTAACTACACCGATGATATCAAGAGAACAATTGTAGAATATGGTTTCACCATTTTTAAGGAAAAGATTGTTCAACTTGATCAAGCCACTGTAGAAAAGTTTTATGCCGAGCACTCTTCAAAAGGTTTCTTTTCCAGACTTACAAAATACATGACAAGGTATGAGGTATCTCATTCCCATGAATTCTTGATGTATGACGATGGTATATTATGTTTCCTTAGCTGTTATGTCCACCTCACTCTACCGATGTTTGTTGTGTTACCTAAACTGTAAGACCCACTTTTACATGGTTTTATATGCTTGTTAATGTCAAAACTCCTAACATTTGATCATTGTAATAAATTTGGTCATTAACTTCCCTTTCTGCGTGCTTTCTAGTTTTTTTTATACTATAAATCTTTTTCTTGTGCTTCTCTGAAACGATTATCAGTGGACCAGTGTTGGCTATGATCTTGGAGAAGGATAACGCTATTGCTGATTGGCGTGCTTTAATGGGTCCTACTGATGCAAGCAAGGCTAAGATTACTCACCCTCACAGGTCATATAATGTTACTAATCTTATTACATCACAAATGTGAACTTTATAACTCGTTCATTTTTTGTCAAGTTGAGCCCCTAAATTCTGGCATTGCAGAGGAGTTTTATCGAGCTTCTTGATGAACATGATATCTGTTAATTTGCTTCATAGTGAAAATAGTTACTATTTTGTGCAGTATCAGAGCAAGATGTGGATTGGATATAGAAAGGAATTGTGTTCATGGTTCAGACTCTCCTAAATCTGCACAAAGAGAGATTTCATTCTTCTTTAAGGAGCTGTCCGCAGGTCAATAATTTTAATTCTGTTTTTAAGCAAAAATAAATAAAGTAATTAAACTTTTGGATGCATGAAGAAAAACTTCCTTTTAGATTCGTAGTTCATAAAGAATTTATGCTGAAATTATTAGTAATAGTGGTAGAACAATGTTAAGATATACTCATATTATAGATCAACCTCACATCTTACATATCATATTATTTATGCATCAACTTGGTAGTATAAACATCTTTCTTAAATCTTAAGCAACTTACTAAGATGCTTCTGTTCCAAATTAATTATGGTATTCATATCTTATTTCTATTGCATAAAATTTGTGATCATTGCCGTCAAAGGTCTTTACTTACTTTGCCTCTCCAAATCTTTGACAGATGTGGTTGCAGAGCATGATGAATTGTAGCTGCTACAAGTTTGAAGCATAAACACAACTTGTTTGTAGTTTTTTTTGTGTAGCATGAAAATTATACAACGGAAATGTATGTTAATGGGAGAGAAAAAAAATTATAGGTTTTTATCCAATCACATTGTATATTTTCTCCGACCAATGTATGGTAGCATGTTTGCCTACTGTTCTTGTATCCTTTGACAAAGTACAAGAATCAATTTCATTTATTGTAACTCATATTTTAATATAAAATATGTCATTGAAATCGTTTTACATCATGCTTAATAATTCAAAATAAATTTATAGCAAACACTTAAAGTTTGGCATTTTTTTTTTGGCAACTTGCACCTCATGTGTGTAAAATGACTTATTTATTCTTATCTTCTCTCTTTCGTCTTCTTATTTGAACTTGCACTTCATGGAATTATAAAACTAATTTAATTTTTTATTTAAAATAAATCGAAATTTAATTTTGTGTGAATAATGTGATTTGTGTGCTTATTTCAAATTCAGTAAAACACTCAAAAAAATGTATTCTTGTATGCAAAAGTACACCAAACAAAATTCAGGTTTAATTATTTTTTATTGTTTATCTGTTCGTTATTCGTTGATTCTAACATTTCTTAATTTAGGTTTATATTGACGTAACAATACTCACGGCATTCTTTTTTATTTGGTTCCATTCATTCTCAACCCTTAATAACAACATCAAATTCTTTCTAACATCTCAGTCATTATCGTGTCCAAGAGTAACATTTCACGCCACGGTTGCACAATCATTGACTTTGTAGCACAACAATTGCCGCTAAAATTATAAAAATTATTAGATTAATTTTTTCACCATATAATTTATATTTTTTCCATCATTATATTTTAATAGATTTTATAACGGAAGTCTAACTTCAACAACTAATACTATTTTAAAATTTATTTAATAAATCTATATCTTAATTTGATTTGTGGGGATATTCACATTCCACGGTTCTCATAAAGTTACAAAATTATCTTTTGTTGAAAGTTTTATATCAACCAGAGATAAAATTAATTTACAGTACATAAGTAGATGCAAAACTCATCTTACATGTTAGCTTTTCTAAATTGAGTTAAACTTAAAACTCATCTCTTAATATTATATTGAAGAGTTATGAATTAGAGTTTATCCTAACAAAATTTGTTGTTTGTTGAATTTATTGTTTGCATATACCACTTATTAATATCTAATCTCGTATTGAGACAATATATAAATGGACGTAAAACTCATATTACAATCTGATCTTATAATATTTAAGATAACTTTTGATAATATCCGAATTTAAATTTCAACTTATTCTCATAAGATCAGCTTATAAAATAATACTACAAATTAACTTTATATCTATTTAACGTTGTTAAATGTCAAAAACTGAAGTAGAAGATGTAAGAATTAATGGAAGTATTTAGGTTTTAAGTTGAGAAAAGACGAGAATGTGGATTGGCAAAGAAGGTGGTAATTGGGTGGGAAGTATGGTTGTTTTCGAGAAGAAGGAGTGAGAGTTTGATTACTTTGATGTTCAGAATTCGCGGATTCGTGCTTGGACATTGCAACACAGGGAATAAACATTTGCTTACTGTTCCACAATTATGTACCTATGTATCTATCAAACTTTATGAGTTTAGTCAAACTATAATCATCACTACATGGCTGGTGGATACATGTCCACGACTCCAACACAAGGACTCCTTGCCCTTATTTTATAGGGAGAGTTTCCAGAATTGGCAAGCCGTCTTGTAGGTTACTCTACTTGGAATCCATTCCCAATTCCCATACATCTAGTACATTCAATACCTCACGTGCCCTTCCTTCTAGGGGACCCTACACTTTTCCCTCTTCTTCTTCTCTGTTCATCTTGGTTCATGTAAACTGACTTTTTCATCTTCTTTTAAGTCTTATCTTGTCCCTTCTTCCATGCATCTCGAGGACTCCTTCATTTTTCTACATTCTACCCTCATTTTTTTTTATCTCTCGTGACGTACTTCGTGACATATATACTTTTACTTTTTAATAATCAAATCGTATTTTAGTTTCTTAATTATTTTAATCAAACCATTGTTTGGTGAACCATGCACAATTCATCAACTTTACACACCTTCATTTTTCGCATGTATATTCAATGAAATGCTTCACAATGTTGAATAAATCGTGTGTTAAGAAAAATATTTTGAAGAGACAAGTATAATGATCTTCCTTGGGTTAATCTAAACCAAAGTTTATTAAATAATTCACAAGATCTTGAGCATAGTGCATGTGCTTTAATGGGGGTTTGTTTTGTGGTTAGGGATGGATGCCATAGCTATATATGTTTACATGTTGGTTATTATGTAAGAGTTGTGTTCACCAATCAAACGGTTTAGATTAACTAAAACAACTTGGTTTTTGCACCACCCCTCTCTAATCTTAACACATCACAACATTTTTAACCATGGAGATTGTGCTAATTCCGTTTTTGATCACCATGGTTTGGTTAACAAATTATCTATATCGTAATCGAATGAGAGTAACGTGCAAGAGGTATGAATTGTAAATATCGAAACATTTATCATTGGTAAACACTCAATTCTTCTTATGTATAATCTTTATAAATTATATGAATTTATAACATTTTCTATAGTTTTTTTTTTTACTTAATTAAGATTTAAAATCTTAATAATTTGATGTTATTGAAGATGATTTTAGTTTTGCGAGAACCTTGGGACTAGACATGGACACTCTAGTCACGCAGGCCGAGAGATTGAAGATGTTGAAATTATTTTGGAGCTGTCTTTTGTCTCTTCGGTTATTTTGAATCAGAACCTTTGAGTTTACTTTATCTTTCTTTTTGTGTTCTTTTGTTTAGTTATTTATTTTTCATATGATTTTGCTTTATCTAAGATTTTATGTTATTTTATAATTGTTTTACCTATTTTGTGGGTTTCAATTAAGGAAGAAATGAAATTGACATATGGTGTTGTGCAACATTAGGTAATAATATGTGCAATGCTAACTATGAAACCAATTATTTAATGGGTATTCTAAAGTCAGAAACTTAATTTGATATCACATAGTAAAATCACATTAGAGAAGAAAATAACGGTTTTAAAGTGAAGAACAATCGATACAAAACTCATTACGGTTTATTTGATCTTGATTTTGTAAATTGATCATCATATTGTTCTCCATTGGTGAAAAATAGAAACATAACATGAAAGGAATATGAAAAAAAACAAAAATAATGAGAAAAAGAAAAAAAAAAGAAGAAGAGAAAAACTGAAACCTCAACGATTTTGAAAACAAAATTGTCCCTTTTTTTTAGCACAATTAAGCGTATAAACTCCGGAGCAAGCGTGTGTCTAATCATGGATTCTAATCTCATAAGTCCAATTATAAAGATTGAAATTAATACAAATAAAAATTAATCCGCAATGTTTCTTTACAAAATTTAAGGAAATTTGACTTGACTTCTAAAAATGGTAGAAAATAGAAAAAAAAAACTCAAAATCTAATAAATAATGTAGTATTCAAACTAACTAGAATGAAACAAAAATAATATGTACAAAAAATTATGACAAAAAAAAAAAAGAAAAAAGAA
>Ga0214545_1008717_pt1 | contig 15952 bp, 9 predicted proteins | sample CNSS4metaG_FD_160064 | JGI IMG/M metagenome (GOLD analysis project Ga0214545, IMG submission 160064) | Root nodule microbial communities from cowpea collected in UCLA plant growth center, Los Angeles, California, USA - CNSS4 | ecosystem: Host-associated > Plants > Roots > Nodule | place: USA... | reverse complement strand
GAAACTTGTCAATACGAAATAAGCATAAAAGAAAGAACTTCTTTTAAATTACTATCTTTCCACGTTGGTGGCATGTGGCAGACTCTCTCATGTCAATTATTATTCAAAGTGTTTGCATAGATAGATAGTTCTTACACTTTTTACAATTACTATGCATTTGATATTTAAAAAAAGTTCAAAGTTTGTCTTCTGTCCATTTTAGTATAGATCACAAGGCATAATAACTGAAGTTTACTAAATCTGAAATAGCAATTACCTTCTGTCCATTTGATATTCACTGTCATCTTCTTCCCAAACGTTTCTTCTAAAGAACTAACACTTTCACTATAATTGGTTATGTAAGTGTATAATAGCAGAAACATTAAACTCTTTAATTAATCTTTTGCAAACAATTAAATAGTTAATATATATGCATAGGTATCATGTACTTGCACATAGATAGGAACTTGGTAGATGGTTGATGCGTGTTTGGCTTTTGCGTGCGTGTTCCGAAATCCAAATCTAAAAAAAAGTAAAATTCGATTGTTCACACAAATATATGCATCAAAATTCAGATGTATTGACCAAAGAGAAGCAACCTAATAATCTTTTTTTGAGTTCACCAAGATTGATGCTAGGACACTGCCAACAGAGCCAATTCAATTGGTTCCCAAGATAACAAAAAAAAAAGAATACTAAATCACCTTTGTCACTGTCACCACTCTCTAATTTATGAGATTTATGCATTTACTATGAAGTGAATCCATGCATTGCATAAAATAGAACAGAGTCAGAAGAAAGACAACAAAACAGTCCCTTTGTCTTAGCTTCCAAGAAAAGTCCGTTTAATTTTTTATGAGAGGCAAAAACAAAAATACCTGTGCGCTGTAATTGTGAACACGTGAAGTAGCTGTGAAACAACACGAACACAGACGGTCAAGACGTAGAACAAATTTGGATGAAAGAGGGAAAGTGAGAAATTAACATGACAGTGAAAAAAAAAATCGAAAGCCAAAGAGAATGAATAGAAAACCATTACCAATTCGAAGTTTCAATGGAAGGATGAAGATTGGAAAAGAGAAATGCAGACAAATTGGAATCTACAAGGGAAGGCAAACGAAAGGTTTTTAACTGAGATTGAGAGATGAAGCAGAGATGAAGAGAAAAGAAGTAGAGATTGAGAGATTGAGGGTAAACATATTAGGGTGTGGACTATGCGAGCAAGAGAAGAGAATGGACTGTATCCTAATTCTGGAAGACCTACAGCACACCGAAACGAAGAAGGTGCACCATCGAGAGGAGGAAGATGCACTATCGAAAGCAAGATGCATGTTAGTTATGAAAATATTTTTCTAGGCATTCAAAGCGAAGAAACAGAGGAAGGAAGAAATTTCAAAAGGTCTGAAAAGATGAAATAAAGAAGGCGAACAATATTTTAACATGGATTTGACAAAAATACCTTGGTAATTATCAGGGGAGTAGAAAACCTCCGTAAGCATGGTTTTTTCTTGAGGTTATTATAACCTCTCTTAAATAACCCCATGTAAAATTAATATTTTTTGTAGTGTTCTGTTAAATTTGCAAACATTAATTAATTGTAGCTGATAAAATTTAATTTGTAAAAAAATATAAAACGAAAATAAATATTCAGATTAAAATATATGTTAAATGTATCTTTACTTCAATTTTATTTTTTAATTCTAATGAATCTCTTTTTTATATACTAATAAAAGTTATAATAAATTACTTGACCCAAATAATGCAAAGAACAAATATTAAACTAATAATAATAAATTTTTAACATAAATATTGTATCTTTTGAACTTCAATATATGTTCAGGTGTGGTAAAAGAAAATTCATGACAATTACATTAAAATTTTATATTATAGTAAATAAAATTTATTTATACAATTATAGTGACAAAATCAAAGTATGATAATTAGTTAAAATATAAAAGATAATTACATAAAATATATCAAAATAATATTTTACATTATGAAAATAAAAATATTAAAAAATTATCAAATGTGTGTCTTAGAAACAATTTGAGAGACCATTGAATGAAATCACACGAAGGAAAACAACTATATAATCAAGGATATGATAAAATGAAAAATACTTTAGAGATCTAAAAAAACTTTTTAAATATCAACATAACCAATGTTTTAGAAATAACGAAAATTGTTTTAGCGAAACTAAATAGTTCTTCAAATGAAATAATAATAATAATAATAATAATAATAATAATAGAGTAAAAAAGATAAATTTTTTATATTATGTAGTATTTTGACGGGTATGAGGATGAGGACGGGACAAATATGTACATCCTCATATCCATACTTATACCCAGTCAATGCCGGGATTCCCGTCAAAACGGATACGAGGCAATACCCACGAGAAACGAGTTTATTTGTCATCCCTACTTGGGTCACAAAATATTATAATTATTTCATAAAATTAATTAACTCCATTATATTTAATATCAATTTTATTTATTATACTTAAAACTGACATTATTATTACATCATTTACATTTACTACTTACTACTTCATTACTTTAATAACAACATTTACAACAATATAACATAATTTTCATGATATTTCATTACATAATATTTTACTACTTAATATATAAAATAAATAAAAAAATACAACTCGTACGTACACACGGGCCAATCTCCTAGTTGAAATAAAAATAGAAAACATAGGATCAAAATCCCATTTAACATTATTGTAAGCGTGTCTGTATTTTTAGGAATTAAATATGTAATAATAATTTCAATTTAATATTATATTTTGCATCGGTTATTTTTGATATTCATATTTAATACTTTTTATGGAAAAGATTGAAAAAGATTGTACAAAGATCGAAAGTTATTCTAGAAATAAATACTAGAAGTGTATATATAAGCAATGGTACGGTAGAAATGGTAAATGAAATCAGAATAAGATTGATAAGAAAAGTGGCATTGACATAGAGATTGAAGAGAAGATGGGAGAGAAAAAAGTTTTTGGTGTTTTGATGTTTGTTATGGTGTATGGTTTGGCAGTAACAAGATTGAGTTATGGTCAAATTCCTGCAACATGCAATGGGGATGAAAAGCTATTGAGCTATTGTGGATTGTATTTGATAAATAATGTAGCTAATCCATCTTCTGATTGCTGCAATGGAGCATCAGATGCATTCAAAAGAGCCATGGCTGTTCCTAATGGACAAGGTATAAGAGATATTTGTAACTGTCTTAGGGTTGCAGGATCAAATCTCCACTTTCATCCAGATAAACTTGTAAGCCTTCCTACTGCATGCCACATTCAACTTTCATTTAGTATGGACTTATGTGTATCTGGTCCCTGATACATATCCTTATTGTAACTAACATTTACTTCACTCATAATAAAACATACTTTAAATATTACATTTCAATATTTTTTCAATTTCCATATTTTTTACCTTTGGTTTATTTTTTATTTTTCCATTTTTTATTTCTCACGTTATTTTCGTTTCCTCACTCCTCAATTGTTAAAGATATAATAAAAATATATTTAGGAAATATACAAAAATATAATAGAAACCAAAATAGAATTAAAAACAAGAAATCACGTGAATAACATCACTCAAAATTCGATGTCTAAGAAACCAAAACGACATTAATTCATTTCATGCATATATATATTATCGTTCTAGTGTCGGCAAGGCGCATGAGAAAATTATGCAGGTTAGTTTTAAGGGATGTTACTTCTGATGTCATATAGCGTCGTCTAACAACTATGTAGACGAGTAAAAAAAAAATATTTGTATAAATAGAGTGGGCTAACTGATGATAATTGAATAAATAATTTAAAATAGAATGCTAGTGTGAGCTATGCGATTCTAAAAGATTAAAGATAAATGACTCTAATAGAAAATAATATTTTTAAATATTCCACTACAAGAATACATTCATTTAGCAAGGAGAAAATAGTACAGGCCAAAAATTGAAAGCAAATAGTGTCGTTTTTTTTTTTTTATCTCAACACAAAGATAGCAACCACCTTATTGCATACAAAATTTAATAATTTCAAGAAACAAAAGTTCAATCCATTAGCGAGGGTCTCACCCTCTCTCTAGATATTTTAAAAATTAATTTTCTCTTAGATAGGGCTTAGTCGATTCTTCATATCATTTTTTAAAATTAGTTTTTGGCTTTGTGAGGGTATAACCTTCTCTATCTATTTTATTTTTAAAATAATTCTATGTTGTAAAAATTAATTTTATCTTATCAAGAGTTTTTTATCCGTCTTTAAATTATTTTATGAATTAATTTTAGTTTAGAAAGGGTCTAACCCTCTCTATATATAATTCTTTAAAATAATATTCTACCTTAGCAAACATTTTATAGTTTTTTTTTTAAATTAAACACTTTGAAGCGTATATAACAATTTAAAAAAATAAAATTTCATCCGTTAACGACAGTCTGACCCTCTCTATATATTTTTAACATTAACTTAGTTTAGGATTTAGGTCTAGGGTCTAGCCCTCTCTATTTATTATATGTTAGAAATTATTCTTGAAAACTTTGACCTCCCTTTATATTACTTTTTAAAATTAGCTTAATGAGGACCTAACCCTCTCTAACTATTACTTTTTAAAATGATTTTAGCAAACTCTTTGTATTTGTTTTAAAAGAATTTCCTAGTTTTATTAAACCTATGACTATGCATTGTTAATGTTAGCTTATTTGTTTTGTTGTCTTTGTAAATATATATTATATTAAAAGAAATACATATGAGCAAATAAATAAAAATATTTTTAAGTGTATAATTAAGTTTTGAATATAATTAACTTGAACAATTACTTATAAATTTAGAAAATAATTATAAATCATTAAAATTAAAATTGGTATAGAAAAAAATAAAAGAATAAATTGATTAGTCAGATAAATGTGACAACAAAATGGGTAAAAGAGTGAATTAACAATATTAAATGACTGGAAAACCAACATATGAAACATTTGTCAGCAAAATAAACATGACAAAAAGTTAATGATAGAGGACTATCTCTTAGATTCAATACAAGAAGAACTTAAGGAGAGTCATTGAATTCAAATTACCTTTGACAAGGTCAAGGCCTAAAAACTTCAAAGATCAAATTTCCTTGAAGCTTTTCTTGCTCCATGAAGTTTGGAACTTAAAGAAAATGAAGATCGTGGCTTGGAGCACACTCATAAAATAATTTTTTACTTTTAAAAAATATTTTTGTAAAGTTTTATTTTTTGTGCGCTTTGTTGCAGGTGACATCAATTGTCCCATGGCAAGGGTTAAGTGGGCCGGATCACAAACGAATCGTGATGCTTGGGCCGTTATACTTTTAAGTAAAAAAGAGTTACACCCTAACTATTAGCTATAGCTTTTGGCCTCGTGGTAAGCGCTCGATCCTAACAATTGGTATCAGAGTCAAGGTCATGAGTTTGATTTCTGGAGGACAATTGCTCAGGGAGAGATTGTTGCAGAATCTTCACATTTATTACGGGCCCAACATCTTTGGGCCTTGTTTTGAGATACATAGGCCACCACATACAAATGTAAACACTTTTGATAATCAATATTGAATTTTGAATTCATTTAGAGAAAATTTACTTAATTCTTGTCATATAACAATGGTTTTTATCGAAGATTGATATCTTTGTGGGAATCTTCGTTGACTCATCAATCTTCTAGATTGTGGTATCTCCATATCTATCTTTGTTCCACGTTCTTCTTTGACTTATGTGGTATGTGTTGGTGTTGCTAGACTCATCTAATCAATATATATGGACACATTTGTCTAATGTGTATTGTTAGACCAATCTAATCAATGTATGAATAGGTTCATCTGATGTGTATTGTAAGACTGTCTAATTAAATAATGTGTATTAATAGACTTGTCTAATATGTATACGAATAGACTTGTCTTATCAATGTATGAATATCGTCTAATGTGTACCGTTATATTTGTCTAATTATAATGTTCATCCGATATTTAAATAAATATTTAACTAAATTGGTATTTGAATTAAGGTATTGAAAATATTTAACTATTTCAAATTTTCATTTATAGATTCTTTCTATAACTTTTGAAATAATAACAAGATAATAAATTTTGGTATATTATGCTTTGATCATGATTGATATTCACATTAACTCCAAATGATACAATAATCTATATTTGATATTTATATTTAATACTTTTTTATAAAAAGATTGAAAAAGATTGCACAAGGTTATTCTAGAAATAAATACTGCAAGTGTCTATATAAACAATGGTATGGTAGAAATGGTAAATGAAATCAGAATAACATTGTAAAGAAAGTTGGCATTGACATAGATATTGAAGAGAAGAAAATTTGTGTTGTTTTTTATGTTTATTATGGTCTATGGTTTGACAGTAATAAGATTAAGTTACTCTCAAATCCCTGCACCATGCAATGAGATGAAAAGCTGTTGGATTTTTGTAAAGAGTATTTGGTGGATAGCAAAACCTAATCCATCTTATGATAACTGCAATGCAGCATCAGATTATATAGATATAAGATACGAACTTTAGATTTTAGAGAAATTAAATTAAATAGAAAAGTTTATAAAACCCATACACAAACTTATACATTTTAAACTAAATAAAAATCTCTTTAGCTTTAAATAGTATAAGAAATAAGAACACAATTCTTTTTTTAATTAATTAATTAATATATATATATATATATATTAATATTAATATTATTGATAACTTACATAGATGGTGTTTTTTAATAACATTTACAAAATGGATGTTGGTTGTGTAAAATTAAACTACAAAACTTTCATTAAAGATAAACAAATTTTGAAACATAAGATAATTATTCATTATATCAATTAAATTCACAAAAGTTTATAAACTAAAATATAATAAAATCTAAAATAAACTCTATTATTAATAAAAATTTATAATATAATTAGATATTACATTTTTAATTCTTAATGACCAACAATTATAAAAAAATATTTACATGTTTAAACACAATATTTTACACCAGTGTAATAAGGGCTTTTGACTCCGGTTATTTTTGTCATTCTGTCTCGGTTTTAGAACCGAGAGATATTGGGATGAGGCCAGAAACAATTGATAAGTTATAAGATAAGTATTTATTTGTTATATATATATATATATATATATATATATATATATATATATATATATATATATATATATGTGGTTTATAAGTTGAACGAAGAGAGGTTGGAGGATTTGATAAACCGATCACCAAAAATGGCACACATTGCCTAAGTAACATGCAATTAACAAAAGCTATTGGATTTTTGGAGAGAGTATTTGGTGAATAACAAACCTAATCCATCTTATGATAGCTGCATTGCAGCATCAGAGATTATAATAAGATATGAACAAATTTTAGAGAAATTAAATTAAATAGAAAAATTTATAAAACACAAACACAAACTTATACATTTTAAACTAATTAAAAATCTCTTAAGCTTTAAATAGTACGAGAAATAAGAACACAAATCTTGGTTTACTTTTTAATTAATCTATATATATATATATATATATATATATATATATATATATATATATATATATATATATATATATATATATATATATCATTACATATTCTTATTAATATAAAATATTCTATTAATTATAATTTTTTTTTATTTTTGTATCCAATTTTTTATAATTATCTTTTAAGAATATATTTTTATAAATTTAATAACATTTTTATTTTAATAATTTTTTAATTTTTATAATAATAAAATAAAAGTAGCCACACTTTATGAGCTTCACATCTATATTTTCACAACTTTATATATATATATATATATATATATATATATATATATATATATTTATATATATATAATTATAATTAAATATTATTGATAACTTACATATTACATAGATGGTGTTTTTTAGTAACCATTTACAAAATGGATGTTGGTTGTGTAAAATTAAACTACAAAAATTTCATTAAAGATAAACAAATTTAGAAAGATAATTAGTCATTATATCAATTAAATTAAAAAAAATTATAAACGAAAATATAAAAGAATCTAAAATAAACTCTATTATTAATAAAAAATTATAATATAATTACATATTACATTTTTAATTTTTAGTGATCAACAACTATAAAAAATATTTACATGTTTAGACACAATATTCTTGTCACTGGTTAAGAGATAATACAAACAATTGATAAGATATAAGATAAATATTTATTTGTTATATATATATGGTTTATAAGTTGAACAAAGAGAAGTTGGAGGATTTGATGAACCAATCACCAAAAATGGCTCAGTTTTGTTATTGCCAAACCATAAGTCATCATAACAAGCACCATAATACCAAACACCTTCTTCACTCTTATCAATTATTTTTGTTCAACTCTTGCTACTATATATAACATCACTTACACACACACACACACCCACACTTCCTATTCACTTTTGGAATGATTTCATTTCTTTAATTAAATTTTTTATTTTCCTTCTCATATTCTTTATATGTTAAATACTTAAATATATTTCTTATCTATAAAAACAATTAAAATAAAAATTAACTTTTACTAAATTTAATACTTGTCATCAACATACGTACACACACTGAATTCTAAAGGAGATTTTTATTTTTATGATTATTTGAAAAACAAAATCACACCGAAAGCATATCATTATTTTATTTCTTTCTCTCTTGATATAATATCAAAATTATAAAAATCTATCCTAGTTAAGATTTAAATTTATCCTGTCGGTCTCCTTCAATTATTATCATTATAAGAAAACTCTTAAATTATAGTTACATAGTAACTGATTTAGATATAAATTAACAAAATTAAAAATTATTAGTTACTAAAATAGTCACTATTGCGAATAAAAAAAAATATAATTGGTATTGGTCATTGATTATTTAGAGACTAATTTAGAAACTAAATCTTTTGGTAGTCAAAACTTTGGTAGTTAATGTTTAGTGTCTAATTTATAAACTAACTTTTTTGGTAGTCAAAATCTTGGTAGTTAAATTTTTTAGACAATTCTCGAGAGCAATTATAACATCCCGTTTAATAGTTTAAACTACTAAACAAAATATTAAATATTTGATAAAACAAAATAGATAGTGGAAGACAAATATAAAATCTAATCTTAATACAAATGGGAACTAATAAATACCAAGTTTTTCAATTAAATAATATATATGACACACTTCAATTCAAAAAAATTTATCTACAAAAAGAAAGAAAGCTAACGTGTCACACTCTCCTAATTTTGACACTTCGAAAAAAAAAAGCTAAAAGAAATACATTTCTCTCTCTTTTCCACTTTCTCCACGTATCCCATCGCCAACTTTTTCCTCTTTCATCGAGACTCTTAAACTTCTCTCTATTTCTCACTTTTCCTCTCTCATTCTCACTTTCACATGTTCAAACTCTTCATCTTCTTCTCAAATTCTTCAGTTTTTCTCTCTCTTTCTCACTCTCACCCATTCAAACTCTTCATCTTCTTTTCAGATTTTTGATTTTTCTCTCTCTTTCTCAGGCCATTGAAACACCATGGCCTCCACATAATTTTCATCTTCATCTCAATGTGTTTCTCTAACATCTTCAAATTTGTTATTTACTTTGTTTTATTTTTGTTCTTTCATTTTTTTTTCAGGTTTTTGAAGGAAACAATTGATCTTTTTTTTTACCCAGGTTTCGTTGTATTGTTTCAGCTTCTTCTCTGTCTTCCTATTTTTCTAACCTTTTATCTATTTTGAAATTTTTTTCAGATGAATGAACAGAGTAGAATATTGGTCATGGCCAAATTTCAGGTGATTGAATGAAACATTTGATGTTTTCTTTTATTTTTACCCAGGTTTCGTTGTATTGTTTCAGTTTCTTCTCTCTCTTCCAATTTTTCTCACCCTTTCTTTGTTTTGGAAGTTTTTTTCAGATGAATGAAATCTGGGTAGAACATTGGTCACAACCAGATTTTAGGTTGTTTAACTTTACAGTTGATCTTTTCTTTTATTTTTACCCAGATTTCGTTGTATTTTTTCAGCTTCTTCTCCGTCATCTGATTTTTCTCACCCTTTCTCTGTTTTGGTATTTTTTTCACATGAATCAACTGAGTAGAATATTGGTCACGACCAAATTTCAGGTGATTGAAGGAAACATTTGATCTTTACTTTTATTTTTACTCAGGTTTCGTTGTAAGGTTTCAACTTCTTCTCTTTTTGCCGATTTTTCTCACCCTTTCTTTGTTTTGGAATTTTTTTCAGATGAATGAAATCTGGGTACAACTTTGGTCACGGCCAAATTTCAGGCTTTTTAACTTTGCAGTTGATCTTTTCTTTTATTTTTGCCCAGATTTCGTTGTATTTTTTCAGCTTCTTTTCTGTCATCCGATTTTTCTCACCCTTTCTCTGTTTTGGAATTTTTTTCACATGAATGAACTGAGTAGAACTTTTGGTCGCGGCCAGATTTCATGTGATTACCCAAATTTCGTTTTTTGTTCAATTTTCTCAAGAAAAAAGTTCATATTCTTCTTATATTTTTACCCAGATTTCGTTGATGCTATTTTTTAGAACTTATAGGCTTGAAATGAAGAGTTCCAAAACATGCAAGAGTCTTAAAGACCAAAAAACGGCCAGCCTTTTGCTTTGCAGATCTCTTTGTATTTTTGCTTTTTTTCGATTCTTCATCTCAATGTGTTTCTCTAACATTTTCACATCTCTAACCAAATAACATTGGTCACAGCGAGATTTCAGGTTTTCGAAGGAAACAATTAATCTTTCTCAATGTTTTTTTATCTTATTCTTCTATCTTTACCCAGATTTCTTTTTTTTTTTTTATCTTCTTCTTCTATCTTTACCTAGATTTCTTTTTTTAAAAGCTTTGATTTTTTTTTTGTGTAAATGTTTTTATTCAAGAGGTGAAATTTTATTTATTCTTATTATCTTCTTAAAATTTAATGATTATTTTACGAGTCATCATTTTATAATTAATATTTTCTTATATTTTAAAATTTTATTTTAACGTTTTTTTTAATTCGTACTTCATTTTAAGTTTTTTATTCCCAAGCGTTTGCATTAATTATGAAGCAGTCTGTCCAGTAAGTACGGAGGCTTCGAACAGGGATGACTTATCCTATTCTCTTTATATATATTCCCAATGTTTGCACCTCTGTTACGCATTACCAACTAATGAGTGACAAATCTTCTTTTTCTTCTGTTACCCATTATCTTCTCTTACTAATTTTCTTCATCATCAATCTATTATCGTGCAATGGCATCCATCACCACCCCACAATCTATACTTTTTGCAAAACTTATTGGCGGATTTCTTACTATGTTTCTGAAGGACCAGGTTTATTTTTTTATTCCTTCACATTTATTTCTTATCTTTATTTTTATTTCTTTATTCTGAACTTGCTAATCTGTGAAGGCTTTTGGACACGTCGACCGATTGTTCAAAATACGATATGGGAAGGACATTGGTTCACAATGGACCATTGTTGATTACGAAAGTAATGTTCACAATGTTACCTACAACATGGATATTCACACTCCACTGATTACCGAAGGCTGGAATGATTTAAGATCTTTTTATGCAGATAAGTCTGACAAATTGGTTTTGTTCAAATATGTCGGAAATTCTTCTTTCCAACTCCACGTCTCTAACCGTTCGACAAACTCACGACTCCGAGCGATTTTCCTAAACAATATTTCCATCCGTCGTCCTTATGTCAAAGTTAATTCATTTTCAAGTTCAACTATCCAGATACTACTGTAAAGCCAACCACTTGGTTAGTCCTTTTTTGGTTTATTATTTATTTACATTCCTTCTTAATAAGTAATATGACATCAGATTATGTTTCCAGTATTTGAAAAAAGAATTTGCGAGTTATTTTCAAAACAGTGGACTTTCATCTGTTGTTCTACACGGACCAAGGGGCAAAGTGGAATGTAAATTGATCATAAGACGTAGGTCTGTAAAGATAGGAGCTGGCTGGAAGAATTTTTGTGCTCTTCATGAACTATCTACAGAGGATCACAATGAACTCTTTTTTGAAGTTGAAAGCGAAAAACCAAGCATTCATATCAAAGTTCATTATCCTTTAATTTGGTTTAAAAGTTGAACATTTAGTATGTTATTTTTTTTGGAACTTCTTTCAATATAATGTTTTTTTAAATTTATTTAATTTTTAATTATAAAACTTCCTATAATAAGATAAATAAAAATTACTTTTAGTAAAACTATAAAAATCACTTTTTATTACTATAAAAAATATATAGCGCATGCGTTTTTCTTAATATTGTTTAATAAAAATCACAAGAAGGAAATTTCATTGTACAAGATGATCAAAATCCCATCTAACATTAGATTGAGAGTGTCTGTATCCTTAGGAATTAAGTATATAATAATAACTTTCACATAATATTATATTTTGTATTAAGTATTTTTGTCAATGAAAAATACATTTTAAATTATGAAAATTAATGCACAATAGTAAAATATTTTTATTGCGTATTTAAATAAAAGTTTGCTATGAAAACAAATTATATGTTACATATATTTTAATTAATGTTTTTATTAAAATTTAAATAAATTAATAGCTTCTAAAAATGTTTGACTAAATCAACATTGAATTTAAAATTTTACTAAATTAATAGTTATTTCATTTGAATGAATGATTGGATAATGATATTTGAGTTTAAGGATTGATAATAACTGAATAAATTAATATAAAAAAATAATTGATTAAATAAACAGTATTGTCTCATTTAATATTTTAATAAATATTTAACTGAATTGATATTTGAATTAAAGTATTGAAAATATTTAACTATTTGAAATTTCCATTTATAAAGACGTTCTATAACTTTTTGAAATAATAACAACAAGATAATAAATTTTGGTAGATTATGCTTCGATAATGATTGATATTCACATCAACTCTAAATAATACAATAATCTATATTTGATATTCATATTTCTTTTCCAATTTTATTTTTAAATATTTTTTTAATTAAAATAATCATTTTTATTAATCTTACTCTTTAAATAGTTAATTTTAAGTTTAATCATTTTTTTAATTTAATCACTTTTTAAATTTAATTACATTTTTAATTATAAAGTTTTTTATAAAATAAATAAAAATTATTCATAGTAAAATTAAAAAATTACTTTTTATTATTATAAAAGAATATAACGCGTGTTTTTACGTTTAATAGAAGTACAAGAAGTAAAACACGTTGAAACAAAAATAAAACATAGGAACAAAATCCCATTAACATTATTATAAGTTTGTCTGTATTTTTAGGAATTAAATATATAATAATAATTTCTATTTAATATTATATTTTGTATTAATTAATTTTTGCCAACTTATTAATGCTTTTTATAGAAAAGATTGAAAAAGATTGCACAAGGATTCAAAGTTATTCTAGAATAAATTCTTATTAGTCTTTGTGTATAATTCAAGATAATGTCTTTAACTAGAATTCTTATTAATTTACTGATAATTTTTACTTTAGAGGAATAAACGTTGTAACTTGTGAGTTATAAACCACACACTTCATTGTAAATGTTGGAATGAGTCAAGTGTGAGTAACATTATAAATAGTATAAGAATTTTGGTTAAAGTACTACATTATAAGAAATTTGTTTAAGAGAATTTAATATCGAATTAACTGCATTAAATCAAAGAAAGAAACTTCTCAACAACCATATAAGAAATAAGAATTTGACACAAATCTATGGAAAAAAAATTGGCCTACTTGTTAGTTTATCAAGAGTTCAAGATATAGATGTCAAAATGGGTTTCAACCCGTGAGTCAACCCGGCTCACCAAGGGTTTGAGCCGGGTTGGGTTGAGAAAAATTTAACTTTTTTAAAAGTGGGTTGAACTCAACCCGACTCACTTAACCCACGGGTTAAACGGGTTCGATCCAGGTTGAAGGTGGGTTGACCCACTTAACCCACCAACATTTTTTTTATAATTTTCTCTTAATTTTTTTAATTTTTTTTAATAATTATTTACTATTCCTATTATATTTGTTCACAATTTCATATTTTTAAATGCTAGAATGTTGCTTAATTATATTTGAATAGTTTGAATGTTTAATTAATTTGATTGTCAAGTTATATATATGTTGATACTTTAATCTGTAACTATAATCTTTATAGTAAATTACTCAAGTAACCGTCTTATAAACAATTTTTTCTAAATTAGCATGAAAAAAATGTATAGCTTTTTTATTTGTATTTTGTTGAATAGCATGACAGAAAATTTGTAATATTAGCCTTGCTTTCTTAGAATAATGGATACTTTCTTGGAAATAATTCTTCATATATTGGTGGTGAGCATGATCAAAACATTGGTTCTTGATTTTACTATGATTGTCATCTCATGGGTTACTTAAAAATTTGAATACTAAACAAAATAAAAATTAGGTGGGTTGGTGAACCAACCCACTTAACCCACCAACCCGTGGTGGGTTGAGCCGGGTTACAAAATTTCTGGCTCACCAGAAAGTGAGCTGGGTTGGGTTCACTCATTTTCAACCCGGCTCATGGTGAGTCAACCCGTGTGAGCCGGGTTGGCTCACTTTGACATGTCTAGTTCAAGATATCCACTGGATTATCCATGATTAATCTATATCTATGTATAAAGATCATTTTTTTGATAATTATTTGATTACCGATTTTTTATTTTTGTAGTGTATACATCTCATTACATGCTCTTATTAATATAAATTATTCTATTGAATTATATTATCCTTTAGTATCCAATTTTTTATTATTAATTTGTTATATTTTATAATTATAAAATAAAAGTAGGCACAAAAATGCGTTTCACATATATATTTTAACTACTTTTAACGGAGTTGTTTTTTTGTTTCCTTCTAATAATGTGTTTTGAAAGTTAATTTGGATAAATATAAGATAACCGTTTCATGTTTCAATATGTTTGATGTTTAAATTTTTAAATCGCAAATTAAGAAATGTAATTAAAATTTTATATTTCATATAATTTATTAAGCAATTTCCTAATATAAATCTTGTCTTTCATTTTTTATTTCTCAAGTTATTTTCGTTTTCTCACTTCTCAATTGTGAGAGATACAATACAAATATATTGAGGAAATACACAAAAATATAATAGAAATAATAATTAATATTTCATTATTATTTTAAGATAACATTAAAAATAAAATAAAAAATAAGAAATCAAACAAATAGCATCAATCATAAAGTCAATGTTAGTCAAAATAGTCAATGTCAAGAGACCAAACAAATATATAACGTAAGTGTGGATTATGGCATTCTAAAATATTAGAACATACCCTAATAAAAAATAATATTTCTAAATATTTGAATGCAACATGGTTGACGAAATAAAGAAAAAATATTATAATTAAATTAAAAAATTACTTTTTATTATTATAAAAGAATATGATGCATGTTTTCTCACGTTTAATAAAAATACAAAAGAAAAACACATTGAAGTAAAAGTAGAAAACATAGGATCAAAATCCCATTTAACATTAGTGTAAGCGTGTCTGTATTTTTAGGAATTAAATATGTCATAATAATTTCTATTTAATATTATATTTTGCATAAGTTATTTTTGATATTCATATTTAATACTTTATATGGAAAAGATTGAAAAAGATTGCACAGGGATTGAAAGTTATTCTAGAAATAAATACTAGAAGTGTATATATAAGCAATGGTATGGTAGAAATGGTAAATGAAATCAGAATAAGATTGAAAAGAAAAGTGGCATTGACATAGAGATTTGAAGAGAAGATGAGAGAGAAAAAAGTTGTTGGTGTTTTGATGTTTGTTAATGGTGTATGGTTTGGCAGTAACAAGATTGAGTTATGGTCAAATTCCTGCAACATGCAATGGGGATGAAAAGCTATTGAGCTATTGTGGATTGTATTTGATAAATAATGTAGCTAATCCATCTTCTG
>Ga0214545_1008716_pt1 | contig 15953 bp, 6 predicted proteins | sample CNSS4metaG_FD_160064 | JGI IMG/M metagenome (GOLD analysis project Ga0214545, IMG submission 160064) | Root nodule microbial communities from cowpea collected in UCLA plant growth center, Los Angeles, California, USA - CNSS4 | ecosystem: Host-associated > Plants > Roots > Nodule | place: USA... | reverse complement strand
AAAAACTGAAAAAAAAAAAAAACTTATAGAAGCTGCAGAGTTACTGATTAAATATTTTATCTATTTTATCCATAAAAAAAAGGCTGAACCAATACCGTAAAAAGACGAAATATCTACGGCTGCCTATTTCATTTCATTTTAATATATAAATTGAATTTAAATTAATAATATTTTAAATTGTTTATTTTTAAATAATTTATTAAATTTTACTTTTCTTCTTTAGTATTAGATATTCCAACATTAACTTTCGTACCTTATTCACAATACATACATTTAAGAATTTGTATACTAAATACCGATTCAAAATTTCAAAAAATAAAAATGCAATAATTCATAGGTATTTAATTTAGATTTATCAAAATTTTACTTCAAACATATTCATTTCCTCGAAAACCTCAAACAAACAAATTTAGATTAATTTTGCATATCTCATAATACTGAGGTTTATTATAAGCCTAAATTAATTAAAATTCATCTTTATAAGTATAATCTCATATGGAAACGCAAAATCTAATTCATGCAGGCAAAAAAAAAAAAAAAACCACTAAAAATAACTACTTTTTCAAATTTGTGGAGCTTACTTAGTACTCTTCTTGTTTTCGTATTTCCCATCACTTGAGCTGTGATTTTTTTTTAAACACTCAACGTTTTAACATTTTATTGATAATCAAATAAAGCTGACTGTATCTTTAATTCTCTTTTCTATTTCAAGGCATTACTAGCAAGTAGAGTATAAAAAATGTCTCAATTGAATTTCATGAACGCGAAAAATAAGTACCGTTTATTATTTTCTTTTTATATAGATTCATTTAATTCCAGAAGCATTAATGGAGAAAAATATCATTCACAGCTAATTAGCTTGAATATATTTTTAACCACGACAATTAACAAAGTTTTTATTGAATTAAATATTATTTCGATCTTTAATACTACTAAACACTAACTTCAAAATATTAATTTAAATTCCAAAAAGTAAAACAAAAGTTATAGAGATTAAAATTAAAATCTAATTATTTACTACGATTAAAAACCGAATTATCAAATTTTAGACAAATAAAAGAAAAATAAATAATAAATAAATGGACTCATGCTATGCAAACAAAAAAGTGTTTTTAAATTAATATTTATAAAATACAAATTTATTTTTTAACAAATTTTCGTCAACAAACTCTTGAAAATACATACCTGTCAGCACCTTAGATGAAAGAAAATTTTGATATGATATGAGAGGAAAAAGAAAAGTTTGGTGTGGGATTAAAAATAAACTTCATCAAACTTTATAAAAACAAGTTTATCAAAAATGTCACAGTAGTTATGAAATTTAAGGTGCAAGAAGTTGTTGAACAAAATTGCTTCCTGGTGTCTCTATATCTGTCACTAAACCGCCTCCATCTACCCACAACAAAAATGAAATCCTTCTTACGCACTTCAAACTTGGAGTTAGTTTCTTTGTTTGAGCCGGGGCGTAGGAAAGTCAAAGACCAAAATCAAACATAAACGGGACATAAGACAAAAATCATGTTTGATTATCGAACTTAAACCGTCAAAAACCAATGACTAACGTCTTTCTTTACAACCACACATCAATTACTTAATTCACTCACTAAGTTAAAATACTTTTTAATAGTTTATATTTTCCGACGTGACGTGATTCTGAAATTACAAGCACATTAAAATTAAAATTGAGATTACACTGCAATGAAAAAACATGGCTTGAAGCATATTTTTGACAGTTAAGGGAAGGAAATGAATTAGTGTATGATCAAAGATCTATAAGCTGTCTAAGATTGATTGGAGATATGTATCTCTTGTCTCCATTAATAAGCTGTTTGGCAAGTATTACGTTGGCTGCTTCACTTGGGTGATACTGATCCCAGAAAACGTGTTTTTCCCTATCTGAACACAAACTAGATGTTGGTACACAAGGGATTATCCCTGCAACTTGACCCCCACTTCCAATTCCACAACATCCTCTACTTGCTGTCGTAAATCCTGCAAACCAAATATTATTATAAACATGTTTCTCATGTAAGTTATCCATGTAATGCACAGTGATTGATTTCGAATACTAAATTATTACCATATTTACGATAATTTACGATCAGTTCCGACACCAAATCATACACATTAGCGAGCACGAAGGTAGCTCCGGGGAGGTTGTCGTTTAGCTCAGCAACCAAATCCTTCAATCGACCATTGTACTGGGTTGCAAGGTTATTAGCCAAATCCACACAATCTTCATCGTTCAGCTCGTTTAAAATCCTCTGGTAAGGTATGCATCCTATTGGCCCAACGTTGCTGATCACAAATTTCCGACCATCCAGTTGGTAAAGTCTCTATCATAATATCATAAAATCATAAAATCATGTTAGCTTTTACGTGTTTCAAAAGATATAACATTTCAATTACTTCATTTTAGGTTAAGGTTGTTACGTAAAGTTGGATCCTGAAATGATTGATCATGTCGTCGACGAAAGCATCGGGGTTTTGAGAAACTCTCACTCCGGAGGATACAAAGGGAAGAAGATAATTGTTTAAGAAATCGTTGGACCCAACGATGACGGAGAACAAGGATTTCTTCATTAGGTAATCTCTCGCCTCCGATTCGCCAAGCAACTTCTTAATCTGTTGTCTTGTTTTGTTGAAGTAATCAATTTGAATATCCATTCCGAGCCTATTCGTCTGAAAAACAAATTAATGCAACGTAACGTAGAATAACTATCATGCGTAATACACGAAAGCATCAGAGTTAAAAAAATAAAAAATACTCACGAATAAGCTTCCTGTTGCATTTAGAATGCCTCCTCCTCCTGAAGCATAGTTGACTCCATTGAGTATGGTTTTCCCAGTTGTGTTTGGTGCCAAATATGGAGCTGCATAATTTGCTTGTCCCAATTCCTCTCCTAAGAAGGTTGAAGAGTCAATGAAAAAACAGAAATCAAATGTTACAAAAGAAAAGGTTTGTGACAGAAAATAAAATGTTACCTACAATATCACCAATGGTTCTTCCATTGGTGAAACGACCAGTTGGATTTCCTCCAGAGGCCTTGAAATCGATTCCATTGGGGGGAACGTTTGCCTTGGAAAGAGTTGAAAGATAGTTGTTGTTTCCTGCATCTACCAAGGAGTCCCCAAAGATGAAAGAAGCTGCTAACTTACCATTCTGAGCAGCAACATTTCCATGAAACCTCAGATTCACAAGCAAAAGCAAAAGAGCAAAGGTTGTATGATATTTCAACGCCATAGCCTAATTTATGTTTCACCACTTGTTGTGACGTAAAGAACTGAGGCAAACGAATGCTTATATTGTATATGGTTTGATCACTTTTATGAAGAAGTTGACAGTTTGAACAAAAAATTTCATGTGGTAGGTCATCAACATATAAAGTATAGTTGTGCGATTGAAAGTCACAGGGTGGCATAAATGGTGATGACGTAGAGAAGGTGACAGTGTTGGCGAAGAAGATTGTAGGGATTAATTAGATTAGGTGTTGTTTGGTGACCATAACAAAAAACAAGGTTACACTGAAGATTTATAAGCGATGTGCCTATAGTATTTACGCTCCATCTGTATCCAACAACTTAATAGGACTTACTAGACACACTATATTAAGCAGTAAGACAGTGTATAAAATTGACCGTGTAGTTTTTTTTTATTACAGTCATAACTTAAGTCACGTACCATCATATTGATTTTCTTAATAAAATTTAATATATTTAAATAATACTTTATTTTAAATTATATTTTTAATATTGCGATGCGATGCCTTTTTACTATAAAATTATTTAAAATCAGACGGTATATACAATTCATAATATTTCTTTTTCAATTTAACCAACCACCGTACAAATATTTCGTAACACCAGTGTAATTTTGCTTGTGCATCTGCTTAGACTAGGCCTTGCACAATTTTTTTTAATTCTTCGTTGCATAAGTCACAAAAGAAAAGAGGTGAGACAAAAAAAAATCTATTTGATACGAAGGATCATGTTAAACTTTATTTGGATGAGAAACAATAAATTGCACTTTTCTCTGTGTTATTTTTTAGAAATTACGTTGGATAGTGTTTAATTATCTGTCTTCATAAAATATCTAATTAATTTTTACATATAATGCCGTACAAGGCCCTAGTCCAAATGTTGTATACAGGGTAAATAGAAAATTTAATATATAATTATTCTTAAAAAAAATCATTTACAAATATTTTAAAATAGAAAAATTAAGTGTGCTTAAAAAGGTGAGTGTGTGTGACGTTTATTATTTTATCTTCAAAATTAATTTACAATATTTTAAAATGGAAAAATGTAAGTGAGTCTTAAAAGTGTGTGTTGATTTATTCCATAAACTATTTGATTTAAAAATTTAATTTTTACATTTGAATTTCCGAAAAAAAAAAAGGTACATCACGAAATTTTGATTATAAATGGAATTTCAACTTGATTAATTTTACCAGTATATTATTAATATAAATATGCTATATAATTTAAAAGTTATTGAATAAATTTTTGGAGTAATTAAATTTTAAAATTAACATATTAAATTTAAGGAACACCTAAAACATTCGCATTAAAAGACAATAAAACTATAAAAAAAAAATACAAAACTGATGCTACAAAAATACATATAGTTTCTTTTTTTCATTTCATTTCTAATTATAAAAACATATTTTTAGATTCAGAATAATCTAATAAATTTGCAGCTTTAAATGTTAAATTTTTTAGTAAGAAAAATTTTGAAAAACACCAAGGTTGTGTTTGCTTTCAAGGATATTTGAGGGATAATAAGTAGATGGAGTTGAGAGGATGGAAAGAGGAAAGTGTGAAATTGTTTGTTTTAAGAGATGAAGAGGTGAAAGTAAAGAGATTTGAATGTAAAGTTTGTGAAAGTTTGTGAACGATTTGATGAATGTGATAAATATATAATAAGGATAATTATATCTTGACCTACTATATATTAACTCATCACTTTAATACTCTTAGATCATTATATCACACAACTAAAAAAATCAAAATAGATAATTGAAATGGTGGGTTAATAGTGAGTCAAAACAAGTAGGTCAAAATATCATTATTCATAAAATAATATTTTAATAGATAAAATTGTTAGATTACAGTTTTACCCCTATAGTTAAAATTAATATAAAATAAAATATAATTATTATTATTAGTTTTAGTATTATTATTATTAGTTTTATTAATTATTATTATTATTATTATATTAATATTATTAGTTTTAATAATATTATTATATTAATAATGTTATTATAATTATAATTAATATTACTACTATTATTATTATTAATTATCCACAAGATTTAATAACAATAATAATTATTAATTTTTTATAATATTTTTAATTATTAATTTGTGCATGTCATATTTAAATAATAATATTTTTATAACTAAATAAATTCTTGCATAAGTTCATAACATAAGATCGAAAAAAAGAAATAATTCAAACAACATTGAAAGTACATTGATTGAAAGTTCATAATTGAAATAACAATACTTGAATAACTTTAATTGAAATAATAATACTTGTCTCTTAAGACAGATTGTTGCATAAGAAGTCATGTCCAATTGGATTGATAGCAACTCAAACTGTGATTTTAAAGTACCATTGCAGTAAATTTAGATTCTACCATTCACATTTAATGATATGATAAAAAAAACACTGAGACAGCAATAAAAATAAATAAAGAAATAAATATAACAAGAAGTTTTTAGACTTAAAATAAATAATTTTTAAAATATCTTCATTGATTAATATGAAAAATAAAAAAAGTGAGACAGGAATACAAACAAATAAAGAAATAAATATAACAAAAAGTTTTTAGACTCAAAATAAATAATTTTTAAAATATCTTCATTGATTCTAAAATATGATTTCAGTAAAACTATATTCTAACATTCACATTTTAATGAATATGATAATAAAAAAGTGAGACATATTATGAATAAAAACAAAGAAACAAATATAACAATAAATAGGATTAAAAATATGTATAGATTTCTTCAAGTACAGAAAAAACAAGTTGATATATGACTACAAATAAATTAATAAATTAGGCAATAACTAATTTGTTAGTCCCGTAATATTAAATATGTTGTCTACTCTTTCAACTTTTTTTTCTTAACCAAATATATTAACTTAGTTGACAGCAAATGAAGAACGAAACGAGGTGTCGATAGATAAACTCATAAACAGCAAAAAAAAAAAAATATATATATATATTATATATATATATATATATATATATATATAATATATTAGGTCTCTAATCAATTCTAGAAAGAAAGTAAATAATATTTAAAACAATCAACCCACCTACTTCAACAAAGACAAAAAAACAAGGTAACTGAGTAAAGTACCTTTACTTATTGAAGATGCAAAAACAAATGGAGACCGAGTAAAGATTGGCGGTAGACTTTCGATAAAAAAATTTGAGTGTCAAATTGGATTTTTATATATAAATTACTTTTTATAATTAAAATTTTTATTTAAATATTTATATTTTCATAAAGTGATTTTTTTATGTATTTTTCACTTTATAATATTTATAATTCATTGAATTATTGTAACAAGGGCATTATAATTTTTACTCCAATTGAAGGTTAGTCAACTAATTCATCATGTGTAATTCATAATGTAGTTCAAGATACATCTATAAAATTTTACAAAGTCTACCATATGTAGAAAAACATAAAACTTCTAAATTTCATAATTTAAGTTATACTAATTTTGGGAAAAATATAATTAGAGTTGGTGTCAACTTTATAAAAGAATTCATACAATCATAATTAGGCATACTAATTCGGGAAAGATTTGATTAGAGAAAAACATCACTAATAGGATAATCATGAATACATAAATCATAAATATTAACATTGATTCAAAAGAGATATAGTGGATATTGTGCTTTTTTCAATATTTTGTTTCTTAATATATCTCTATACCTCTCTTTCTACCCTCATTCTTTCTTAATCATTTACTTAAAAAAAATGTTATAACTAGTGAAAAAATCCTACTACCTATCAATGTTCATCAAATTTATTTTTATTTTATTTTTTAAACAATAAATATATATAAATTTTAAAATATAAATAAAATTGGTGATACAATAAAAATTTGTACTAAATTTAATATAAACAAAATAAAAATATATAAATATAGTTTTAAAATATATATAACATGTATAAAAAGTAAAATTAAAATTTTTTGGGGGAGTCGTGACTCCCCTCAATCATAACAATAATCTGCCATTGACAACCAGCACGATCAAGCTAGCACCACACGAACCACCAACAACTTCACACCAAGAGCAGCACACAAACACTGAACATTGTAAGCAAGAGCAATGAGATCTCACCAAGAGAGAAACTTCCTTTAAATTAAGGGTGGCAAAACGGGCTAGCCCGACTTGTTTTGGCCCGGACTGCCCTTGGCTCGACAAAAACGGGTTTGGTCGGACTAGCCTGTCACTAGCAAATGGGTTGGATACAACAAACCCGTTCCGCCTCAGGGTTAAAACAAAATTAGTATTTATTTAATTTAAAGTTTAAGTATTTTTAATTTATTTTTTTCTTAAGTATTTTTAATATATATTTAAAAAATAAATTTAAACATTAATATATAATTTTGTTTTTACATAATGTATTAAAAATAAATTAAATGGAAAAAATAAATTTAAAAAGAGTTAAATTTTAAATTAAAAGATATGAGCGAAAAAAATGATATATATATATATATATATATATATATATATATATATATATATATATATATATTTGGAAGTTGATTTTTAGTAATAAATATATTTCCGGAAGTCGATTTCCGGTAATATATATTCTGGAAATCGATTTCCAGTAATATATATATTTCGGAAGTTGACTTTTGATAATATATTTTGACATCCGAAATTATTTTTTACCGGAATTCGACATCCGAAAGTAATTTTGAAAGTACAATTTTTATAACTTTGCTTAAATGGTTAAAAGATATTTTTGAGATTTTAAAAAAATGGAAGTACATAAGAAATTTTGGAGGTACAGAAGAAAGTCGTGAGCGCTTGAAAACTCTAACCTGACCCATCCTTTTCAAAATGATCCGTCCTTTTCAAAATGATCGACCCTGACCCGTTTTGATATGCGTACTTCAATTCAGTTGTTTTTTTCAACAAACACTATCACCAATCACACCTATGCACAGTAAATAACGAGTTGGGTTGAGCCACTATTTTTAATGTTCTTGAATACAACTTCACTCACCCACCTTTTGCAATGAGAGACTCCACAATGAATATTTCAGACATGTAGAGAATCTTTCTGCATGTCCAATACAAATTCATGCAATACTGCATTCACATTCATAAAGTAAAAAACATATTGCAGGGATGCAGGAAATCTCTATGGTTGACTAATAATAATACATGCATTACTGCAAAGTTAATAAATCACAATAATTAAAATATAAATGAATAAATACAACTTCACCCACCCACCCTCTGCAGTGATAGACTCCACAATAAAAATTTCAGGCATATAGACAATCTTTATGTTTGGCCAGTACATGCAATACTGCATTCACATTTATAAAGTATGGTTGACTAATAATAATACATGCATTACTGCACAATTAAAAATTGAGATAAGTTCGAATTTAAAAATTCTAGACATTTAACTAAATTTATTTTAGTATTAATATTACTATTATTAATTTTACTACTATTATTATAATGATTAATAATAATAATAATATTATTATTATTATTTCTATGTTTTCATTTACAAATGAAAATAAAAGGGTTAAGGACGTGGGTAACGAAACACTTATTTAAAATTTTTATTTAAATTTTTTAAATTTGTGTTTTTAATAAATTGTGAAATTTTACTTTATGTTTGTTCATTTTCTATATTTTTTTAAGTATTACTTTTTTAAGTTGGTGTTTGACATATTATTACCTTTCTTTTATTAATATTTTAACTTGTTTGTTATCATAATAATTAATATATCTTTTATTATTAGAAAAAAATTATATTATTCTTCAATAATTTATATGATATAGCTGTTGTTTTAAATTAATAAAAAATAAAAAATATGTTATTGTATGTTATACATTTAGATAACAAAACGAGAAAAAAAATATTTAGTTTTTTAATAATTTAGAGTATATCAGATATTTTAAAAAAAATTATTAAAAAAACTACTGTTAACAAAAATGATTTTGCAGTCATATGTAAATATTATGAAAAAAATTGTTAAAGCTACGATGATATATATATTTTTTCTCATTTCTTGAAAATAAGAGGATAAAAGTCTTAAAGTCTCCTATAAATTTATCTTTTTAAATCAGTTCAAATACTTTAAAATAAACATCAAAGTTACCATCAAATCCATCTTTACAAATAATACATCCCTTAAAACAAACACTTTAATGATTTTCGAATTTTACTAAACGATGTTATATGTGTGTTAAATCACGAGAAGTATAGTAAAAAAATTAAGGTGACATGTAACCATAGATGCCATGATTTGATAAATGTTAAATAGAACTTCTTTTCGTTGAAGAATTCATAAATGAATAAAATGCATAGAATATTATTAAAATTTATGTATAAATTGTCTGAATATATTTTTTCCTTTTTAGGATTGGTGTTACATGTAAACTTTAGTGAGTATGCCTTTGGGGGACGTTAAATTAAATGATAACGGATATAATATAAGAATAAATGTAATGAAGAGTATAATGGTTTGCTGACATTTAGTTAACGTTATTAGTTTTAATTGAAATTACACATCTGGTTTATTTTATGTAATATATTAATTACATTTTTAAATATTTGTGTATAAAATGGTCTTATTCATTGTTATTCTCTTGACCCATAAAATTCCAAAACTGCCTTTAACGAATACAAATTTATATCATGGTAACATAATTTTCTTAACAAAAATAACAAGTACATATTAGCAAACTCCATAAATAGTTAACGTACATACACTTATTTTTTTATTATTACAGAGAGTTTGTACATATTTTATTATTTTATTTCAAATTTTTAATACGTTATCTCTATATAAATAACATTACTTAAGAGAATAATTGTAAGAAAATTACATCTCAGTGAAACATTTAGATTTTGGCTTTAGGGATTCCCTCCTTCCACCTCGACCGTTGTACTGTTTCGTATTCTATAGGAATTCAAACCCACTCAGCCATGGCCACTTTCAGAAAGCGAACCCTATCGGCGGAGTCCGACGCCATGGCCAACGACGCCACACCTCAGCAGCCCAAGATCTCCGACTACGAGCTCTCCAGGGAGCAGAGAATCCGCGAAAACCGTGAGAGAATGGGGAAGTTGGGAATATTCGACCTTTCCCTCAGCCTCAAGCTCCACAACAACAACAAAACCCACCGAACTACTTCTAGATCCTCAATCAAATCCAAAACCCCTCCTACTATCAAACTCTCCGCCCCCACTCGCCGCTCTTCCAGGTTCCAATCCCACCCATCTATCATTCAACGCATGATTTTGTTTATTTTTGCCTTAACTTTCAATTCTTCTTTCCAGATTGCAGAATTTGACCCCTGTTAGTTACGCTGAAGTTCCTGTCAAGAAAGCCGAGTTTGCGGAACGTGGAAGGGTGGTGATAGAAGAAGGTGCCAAGCCTGAGGTGTACACTGATGAACACCTGAAGTTATTGGGGAACACCGAGAAACCGTGGACGCTCTTCGTTGATGGTTATGGTAAAGATGGAAAGCGAATCTATGACTCCGTCCGTGGCAAAACCTGCCATCAGTGCAGGTTAATCACTCTCTCTCTCTCTCTCTCTCTCTCTCTCTCTCTCGCAGTAAATTAAATTGTTACTCTACTGTGTGAAGCCTAAGTTATCAAGAGGAGTGCTACCATCACACCCTCTAAAACACTTTTTATTGTTATTTTGCATTTTTTAGAAATCACAGTATCACTTGCCATAGAGTTCCAGAATAACTTAGTAGTCGTATTGTATTCCAAGGAAGATATCTGCGGCTTTTAACAGAGAGAGAGAGAGAGCATTGGTATCATTTTTAGTTGTTCTTAGTTGTACTGGCTGTCTGCCATGAACTTGTGTTTAGTATTTGTATAAATACTACTTTCGAGACATGCTTTTTAATTGCGGGTAACATGATGCTGATTTTTTCCTTAAAATAAAACACCACTAATTTTATTGTGTGTACTTGTGTATGATAGTGGACTTTGAACAGAAAGAGTGTGTTTGTTTACTTTTTGTATTTGCTCACAAACATAATTGAGTTTGAAAGACTTTTGATAAAAAACTGTCTTTTCCGCTTTTATAAGATCTTTCTTTGAAAATGACCATTTTTACCATGTTCTCATTTAGGAGATGTATTTAATTTTATGGTGTACCGGTCTTCATTTTTTTTTTTTTTTTCTGCATGAGCTTTCTCATTGAATTAAGATATTGTTTTGTAGGCAAAAAACACTTGGTTATCGGACATGCTGTAGCCAATGTAACATGGTCCAGGGGCAGTTCTGTGGAGATTGCTTGTATATGAGGTAAGCCTTCTAACGTGAGTTTGTTTCCTCTGACATGGCGATAGATGCCACAGTCTCTCTGCATTGTGCTGATTTGGTAGGATTATGATGAGACAAATAAGGATAATGTTGAATGGTTTATGCTGTAATATTGTATTGTAAGCGATATCTTTGGTTAAGTAGACCAATATTCTGGGTGATGTCTTATTAGTTAATATTGGTGTAAAGTCTTTTATAATGACAGTGCACTGCTTGCTTAATCTCTCTTAATAAAGACTGATGTTTGGTCAGATTTGGTTACAAACACAGGGTTTCCTTCTCCTAAAGAGGGAGCAGATTCCCTAACATTCACAACATTAGGTTGCATTTAGAGAGTTTTCATCCATTGGATGGATTCAACTCAGGATGTTGACATGTGTTCACTTTTTCTCTTTCATCATTTCCCAGGGATGATAGTCTGGAATGTCCCGGAAGTCTCCTTTCATGTATCCAATTCTATCCCTGATATCTGTTAGATCATATCATTCTATTCATAAATTATAAACAACTTTATTTTAACTCAAGAAGTTTCTTGTGCAGACAATGTACATCAGTTTTGTAGTCAAATTTGTTGATAACAAATTGAGATTTACGTATATAACATTGGAGATTGAATCTATGTAAATCTATTTAACTCTGGACAAAATGGCTCAAGTAGAAAAGCACTCATTTACTTTTATAATCGAGTTGTTGATAACTAGTTGAGATTTCTGTATATAACTTGGAGATTGAATCTTGATAAATCTATCTAACTGGATAAAATGGCACAAAGTAGAGCTGTTCACAAGGATCTGTAAATGTATTTGCTCCCTAGTTCCCTTTTACAAGTATGTAACCTCGACTCATATATCATTATAACTGCCACTTCATAACCAGTAACCTCCTATTCCAAAATTAGTATAAAATGACTTCCCAGGAACTTTGTAATATAGAATTAAGTAACTGTCTAAATCAGGTGTTGGCCTATCGTTGCCCGATTTATATTATCTTCAGGATAATTTGAGGCATCAGGATATTTTGCGGTTGATCACTTCGTTAGTTAAGCTACTGTACAATGCTCATTTTGTTTCTATTGAAACATATAGCTGGAGCTATGGTATATCTGCTAATGATTCAAGGTATTATCAAAGGCTAATCTCAAATGTGCATACATCCATACACAGCTGAAACTTTCAGGATTGGTGCTACACGGCTATCCCAAGCCCAGGATCATATACAGGAAATTCGTGATTATGCTTTGAATATTCTGTCTGGAATCTTTTATTCTTCAATATTTCAGTAAATTAGTATACTTCATCTTTAAAAAACCATTGCTGGCAATCCGTTGTTATTGCTTGTTTAGTTTGAACAAAACCAACCCTTGCAATTTACGGCTTCTCGGATACATGACCTCTTTCCTTATTTTTCATTGTTATTTTGTAGATATGGGGAGCATGTACTTGAAGCCTTACAGAACCCAACATGGCTATGCCCTGTTTGTCGTGGAATTTGCAACTGTAGCTTGTGCCGTCAAGCAAAAGGATGGGCCCCAACTGGCCCTTTATATAAAAAGGTTACTCCTAATTCTTGACTGAAATTTATATTACCATAAAGTTGTTTCTCCGGAGATTGAAATTGAAGCTAAGCTCAAATTTCTCCCTGTTTTAGATATCGTCATTGGGTTACACATCAGTTGCACACTTCCTTGTTCAAACCCGGCGCGCAGAAGTAGATGTGGAGAAAAATGCAGAAGTAGATGTGGAGAAAAATGCAGAAGCTTCAAATCCAGTTTCAGTACAAAGGTCGCTACCCTTCTCTGATGTGGACACCAAGTCTCTTGAGGTCAATGATAATCATCTGGGATCATTGATGCCTCTAGCTGAAACTGAAGCTGATGGTGCTGAGGTTTCAACAAAGAGATTGCTTTTCTCTGATGAGCAAGAACAGGTTGAAAAGATTGAGTGTTTAGATACTCCGACACCTCCCCAGCTTGAAAAACAGGAGTGTTCAGATACCATGAAGCCACTCGCTTCTTCCTCCAAACCCAGCTCGGATAGCATTGCTGGAAGACTTAGGTCCAGATCCAAAAAACCATGAAGAACTTTTTTTTTTCTTTCTTTTTCACCAAGATAAAGCATGAAAAAGCATTACTATTTAGATGGCTGGAGTTGGTAATTTAGCATGAAAACCTTTTTTTGTATTAGTAATGGTAATATGTGCTTACAGCACATATACGCTATTATAATTTGAATTTCTAACATGGTGGTTTCCGAATACCTCTTATTATGCCAAATGGCCATAATTTCTGATTGGATAGTACAGCACAGGATACTCTTTTATCATGGTATTTGAATTCCAAATACCTCTTATGATCTGAATTTAAATTGTCTGTTTGTTGAGTTGCATGAAAACAGATGTGGAAGGTAATCCATGACAATGCCATTCGCTTCGTTTACTGATCCAAAAGATAATCCTGATTTAAATCTCACGTTATAAAGATAGTCACTAATAAGAACAAAATCTTTCGAAGTTAAAGTTACTGGATAAGGTTACTTAAATGAAAAGAGACGGAGAAATATTAAATATTGTAAACATGAATTCATTTTATTAATAAGTAATGATTCCTTTTAAAAGTCAATAATAATAAATGTAAATTTTATACAATGGTAATATTACTTTTAAAATTGAAAAATAGTAACTTAATTTATTGTGTTATAAATGACGTATATTAAGGAGAGAAGGAAGTATAATTATGATAAAATTACTAAATAACCTTACCTTCTAGAGTCCACTGGGCTTCTTTTTTAAAAAAAATGGTTGAAACACTGCTGCTGATATTGCCGGTCCATTTAGCTAAAGATATAATAGAATTACGATAAGGATAATCTCAATCTACAATGAATATTCTAATATTACTTTCTTAACCTACGCCTAGTGGCACTTTTAAACGGCAGAAAGTCAGACAAAGCCTATCTTCAAACGAAAGAAATAAAGACAAGATAAAATTTCAATGGAAAAAAGGAGTGGCAAAAAAGGAAATGGAATCCGGTGAATACTTAAGACAGAAAGTATGCAGTAAAATGTTTATTCATATTATTTAATTACTTTAGAAAATATGCGGAACAAACTATAATGTTTCACCGAATTCCTGTGAATCGGTTAGACGATTTGAACATTTCAAGATGCCGGGTCAATTTTCCCTAGAGGATCTTATCAGAATTTTAGTTGCTAGCATGTTTTTACCAATTGAATAACAAAAAAATAATCACTGGAGACAAAAATTATGTGTCATGGATTTAATACTTTATGGCAAATTTAAGAGCAACAAGTTATTGTGAAAAATTCCAGTACTGCAACTAAGCAGACTTCTGGACCGACCAATTTTTAATTTTTGTTTTGAAGTCTATTGAGTAAACAAGACTTTACGTTAATCATGCACAATTAATAAATCTGAAACATTTGACTTTCACGAACCTGATCCATCTGTATGTCAAAAAGACAACGAGGTGCACTGTTTACTAAGCTAAACACAAGGAAAAAGAACATAAACCAAATTTAAGGTAGCCTACTCAACATGGCCATTGCCATGATCATGGATGTTTTCCAGCTCCAAACGCTGATTTTAGGCGTTCTTGTGTTGCTTGTAGGTGCCTTGCTTTATCAGTTAAAGAAGAGAAACGGTCCTAATGCAAAGACCTTCACTGTGCCTCAAGCAGCAGGAGCATGGCCTATTGTTGGTCATTTGCACCTCTTCGGGGCTCATCAACTTACACACAAGACACTTGCGGTGATGGCTGAAAAACACGGAGATATTTTCACAATAAAACTTGGTTCAAACAAAGTTCTGGTGTTGAGTAGCTCGGAGATGGCCAAAGAGTGTTTCACTGTCCATGATAAAGCATTCTCCACCAGGCCATGTATTGCAGCAACAAAGCTAATGACCTACAACACAGCAATGTTTGGTTTCGCTGCTCATGGACCCTATTGGCGTGAGATGAGGAAATTTACCACTATTGAGCTTCTCTCTAACCAAAGGATTGAATTGCTCAAGGATACAAGAACATCTGAGTTAAAGACTGCAACTAGGGAGGTATACAAGTTATGGTCAAGAGAAGGTTGTCCAGAGGGAGGAGTTTTGGTAGAGATGAAGCGGTGGTTTGGGGATTTGACGAATAATATTGTTCTGAGAATGGTGGGAGGGAAGCCATATTATGGGGCTAGTTGTGATGCTTGTGCTGAAGGTGAAGCAGGAAGATATCAGAAAGCTATGAGGGAGTTTATGAGTTTGTTTGGGGTGTTTGTATTATCCGATTCAATTCCGCTTCTGGGGTGGATAGATAACAATGGATACAAAAAGGCTATGAAGAGAACAGCTAGTGAAATAGACACTTTGGTTGAAG
>Ga0214545_1008705_pt1 | contig 15969 bp, 16 predicted proteins | sample CNSS4metaG_FD_160064 | JGI IMG/M metagenome (GOLD analysis project Ga0214545, IMG submission 160064) | Root nodule microbial communities from cowpea collected in UCLA plant growth center, Los Angeles, California, USA - CNSS4 | ecosystem: Host-associated > Plants > Roots > Nodule | place: USA... | reverse complement strand
TGGTGTCTATGACAGCTGCTAGGGGAACCTTGGGATACATTGCACCTGAAGTCTTCTCCAGAAACTTTGGGAACGTGTCTTACAAATCTGATATTTACAGTTATGGAATGTTGTTGTTAGAAATGGTCGGTGGGAGGAAGAATGTGGACATGTCTTCTCCAGAAGATTTCAATGTTTTATACCCGGATTGGATCCATAACCTGGTTGATGGAGATGTGCATATCCATGTTGAGGATGAAGGTGATGTTAAGATTGCAAAGAAACTAGCAATTATTGGGCTTTGGTGCATTCAGTGGCAGCCAGGGAATCGTCCATCCATAAAATCTGTGATACACATGCTAGAAACTCAAGAGGAAAACCAGATTGCTGTGCCTCCTAATCCATTTCACTCAGCGACTTCCACTACAGTTAAGGGACCCACCTCCACAAGACGACCTTTGCATTTGGAAGTGATTGAAGAATGATTTACACGGGAAAAAACAATAATCTTTTAATATGTAGAAATATTATCGAAGATTATTTTATTAAATATGACGAAATCTATAACACCTAGTCCATTCGCGTATTTTTTTAGTGTAAGAAACTATAATGAGATGAATGGAATTGTTAATCTAGCGGTAAAGCATTGTTTACCAGAAAGAACGAGTTGGTATAATGAGATTTTATTTGTGATAGTCAAACATATATCTGTTAGAATTTTGTTTGATCTCATGGTAAGTTGAGAATGGAGTCTAATGTATGCTAAATGTGGACTAGATTAAACTTTGTCGAAATATTCAATCTAATGAATAGGTATGTTAGCAAACCAAGTAAGCAACATTGCGAGCATTTGAAAAATATCTTGAGATATTGTTGAGACCACATAATACAAATTAACCATTTTGACAAAAGGTCTAATTAGCATATTGATGATAACAAATACCGTATAGTATGAAGAAAGATCTTATTAGTCTTGATGATGATTATAATATTATAGTCAAATATTATTAATTTAAATAATTAAAATAGGAAATAAGTATAAAATCCTATTTATGATAAAGGTTTATACTGCAATAGTATGCAGGAAAATACCGTATAGTATGCAGGAAAATATAAAACATTTATTATACTGCAATAAATCAAAATTCACAAACTAAAATCATCGATTACAAATTCTGAGTCTGGTAAGATAAAGGTTTACAAAATGTTTAACATCCATAAAACAAGAAAACATCATAAAGGCTTTTCCCTAAGCTAGCCCATCTCTGAATCTATGCTTCACCAGCAACACTTGCAACATCATCTGCTCCCGTATAACGCATTACATGATCATCGCCAAACACAAGCAGATAAGGTGAGCTTAACAAAATAAAAATACACTACACAATATAATAAAATAATCATTCACTATTCCAAACACATCTAATACTCCCAAGTCTCACCACAAAATATACCATTCCCTCATAACCAACCAGTTTCCTTTCGTGTGCCCCAACGCCTCTTGGACGAGAATTTCTCCTCTTACGTACCAACATCTTGTGGGAAAAACAAGCAACAACCCTTATTTGTTCACCAAAACCTAGTAAGAGTATTACTTTCCTTAGGACTTACAAGCAATCGCCCTTGCCTGATCACCAAAATCCGACAAGAGCACAACTCTTACATGTTCATCAAAACCCGGTAAGAGCGTTGCTTTTCCTAAGACTCACAAGCCATAATCCTTAATCCTTGACTTCCAAAACTTACCCTGGACGCATCTTGATTCTACACCCATTGATGATTACATTGATCGATCTTTGTTGTCACGAGTGTCTACTCGTCCCTCCGACTATAGGCCACCACCTAATAGTCCACACGCGAGAATAAATTTGCCACGACCACGATCAGTGACACCTAGTGGAGTTCCCCAATATGAACTGCAGTCCGTATTAGTCTCAGGACTACCAACTCGTCAGTTAACACTGAGGAGGGAAATCTTCCGGAACCTATCCATACGAGCCATGATCTCGCACACTCCATTGGACTTCCAAAACCACTAGGCTACCCCCTCAAGTGGCCACGTGTTACCCCAATACAAGTTGCACTCGTAATTGGCCCCCTAGTAAAGCATTGCATCAAGACCTTCATCCAAAGTTGTGTAGAATCCTACTCGCAATCCAACTCTATACACAAAACTGCCTACCGCATCACTCACGTCGCTAGAGTCAATTCGTGTTTCATGTTAATTCATACTGCTCTAACAATTAGCATACATAGGACTTGAACCCAAGTCCTCTCAACACCCACATGCTTAACCACTTGAGCTACCATTACTCCATATCTTATCTCTCCACATTTATTAACTTAGGGATAATCGCCCTCGCATTTATTAAATAAATATTTATTTATTTATTTTTCCCGGATCTTACAATGATGGAGAATTGAAAGCTAATGAATAAGAGTTGTACATGATTAGGAGGATGTTGGGAAGTCAAGTCAAGGCCGAGGATGCATCTCAAAGGGAGAATATTTTTCATACAAGATGTTCAGTTAAAGGTAATGTATGCTTGGTAATCATTGATGGAGGAAGTTGTACCAATGTGGTGAGTTCAAGATTAGTGTCAAAGATGAACATGGACACTAAACCACATCCTAGGCCATAAAAACTTGAATGGCTTAGTGAAGGAGAAGAAGCCCAAGTGAAACAACAAGCTGAAGTTTCTTTCTCCATTGGGAAATATCAAGATAAGATCTTATGTGATGTGGTTCCCATGGAGGCCAGCCATATTCTTTTGGGAATACTGTAGCAGTATGACATAAAAGTCATTCATGATAGCTTCACTAACAAAATTTCTTTCATGTATCAGGATAAAAAAGTGGTTCTCAAACCCTTATCTCCTAAAGAAGTGTGTGAGGATCATATAAAAATGAGAGAAAAGTTAGCAAATGAGAGAAAGAGTGAAACACTTGAAAGGAAAAAGAAAAGGAGTGAAACGCTTGAGAGGAAAATGAGAGAAAATGAAACACTTGAGAGCAAACATATTTATTTAGCAAGAAAAAAGGAGGTAAGGAGGGTGCTTTATACAAGGCAACCCCTTTACTTATTATTTTGTCAAAATCAGATTTTAAATGCTAACCAATTTGGCAAATTTGAATTGCCCTCTAGTATTAAGTCTCTTTTGCATGATTATAAAGATATGTTTCCAGCAAGTGTCCCTGATGGTTTGCCACCTTTGAGAGGAATTGAGCATTGTAAAATCCTGACCGAATATTATGGTTTTAAATAATAAAATAAATAAATAATAAATAAGATGCCTTTAATGAAATAACATTTCCCAAAAACGCGGAAAATTAAAACTTTATTATCTATTCAAACGGACTAAATCCAAAACATAAATTCGAATAAAACATAAGAGTCATATAATGTTTACAAATTTATTCCAAAACCATAAAACATCAAAACTTCGTTAAAACTTCCTTCTCCCATACTAGCCTACGCTCTGGTTCTATGCCTCACCAGATCCACCTACAATATCATCTGCTCACGTGTACAGCGTACACGATCATCGCTAAACACAAGCAGATAGGGTGAGCTTACAATAACATAATATATAAAAATACATATATTCATACCAGCTAGAACATACAAGTACACCAAAGGAATTTCTATCCTTTGATTTCACACCACATGGCCACCACCATGTTATTCATGTTCTACGTCTTCTAATGAATATCTCAAGATGTTTTGCTGCCACACCTATCGGCCACAACCGGTGGAGCACGTGCGGGAAACCATGCTACAGATTATACACCGTAACGCCAGGTGGAGTTCTCAATACGAACGATATTCGTAACGTCCCAAGACTACAAAACTTGTCAGCTTATTATTGAGGAGGGCAACCTACTGGACCCAATCTGTACACGCCACAACGTGCACACTCACACCGAAAACACTCGAAAACCCGAGCCACAACTTAAGAGTTCCTCGTGTTCATTCGCCATCCTGGGCCACAACTCAAGGGATACGTTTCGAGCCACAACTCAAGGAACACTAGCAAGCTGACCTTTAAGACATCCTAGAAGCTTTGTGGACCACGCACATCAAAGCAAGCAAAACACCTTTGCTTCTCGGTTTCGCCTGACACAACACACTAGGTGTCAAGTGCATCAGGCTTCCAAACTGCTTGGCGGGGGACGCGTACTGCTAAGCGCCTCAAATCCACAAAAGTTGCAAACACTGCCTGGCGGAACCACCATTGCTGCCAGGCGCATGCGTTCTAGGTCTCATTGTTTTGGTTGGCTATCACCTGGCAGATCGACTACCATCGCCAGGCATCACCCCTCTTTGTTGCTCTTTGAACTACAGCTACGGCGTGGCGGTTCCAAACCTGTCGCCAAGCGCTGCACCAGTACTGTATCGTTTACTAGTTTGGCACATTCTTAACCAGGTTTCTCCACTTAGTTTTGTAATTTCTCACCTCCATATTACTGAGCCCTTTATATAATTATTTAAATGGATATTTATATCCCTATACAATATCCCCCACCATTCACAACTTACCAACTATGATTTGCTTCAATTTCTCTTAAGGATGCAACCCCTTGTACTACTCACAAAGACTGTGACGCTCCACCAATTCAGATGTTATGGCCTTGCTCATTAAGGAACCCCTAGTACTTCTACAATAACATCATTACCACACCAATTAATCCTTAATTTTAAATCATATTATCAACCTAACCCTTTGATGGAATGGTGTGTGTCTCACGTCCATTATCACATCTTTACTTAGGAACTCTACTCTTACTTGTACCAAACACTTTAATTCAATACTACTTATGGCTTAATAAGATTCTTTACAGTATGGTTCTTACTGTCATGATCCTCCAACCCCTATTAGCTTTCACATAATTTTCATACTACAAATTTAGGTATCTCATCCCCTAGGTCTCTGTCCAATTGGTTTGCCAATCACTCGTTCATCATTAATCGGATTCAAAAAATCCCTGACACCCCTCTGCACTCCACTGCACCAAAACATCACATTGCCCTGCAATGGCGCCTGGCGGCACGTAGCTTGCCGCCAGGCAATGCACCAGTTTTTGGAGATTCCATAACTTCACCTCACACTACGCGAATCCAATTTTTCTAAGTCTCCAACCTTTCCAGAATGCATTCCTTTGTTCAATTCCCTAATTCATCTAGCCAATGTTCATCCAATAACATATACTATCAATTGACAAGTGAACTTACAACTGCTCAACATGATTTGGGCATCAATCCTCACTGTTCGAAAAATCCCCAATTTCAAAACCCTAACATTTCATTCACACTGTTCCATCTAATTTAACCATCAATTATACTAAATTCAAAGAAGTACAACATAATATCATCCCTTAACAATTAACACTTGTTATCCTCCCGATCAAAATCATCATAGAACACACAAAACCTCAAAATCGAGCCAACATGGCTCGCGTTGCCTGACGGTTATTCATCACCGCCAGGCAATTCAAATAAAAACCCAGAAACTAGGTGCATCAAACACATGTCGCTTGACAATCGAGAGATTACCGCCAAGCGGTTCCTCTTCAGGAACCCAGAATTAGGCCAAAACGTATGTGTCGTCTGCCAGCTATGAATAGCCCCCCAAGCAATTTCTGGGAATTTCCAGAAACACGAAATTTCACAGAACAGAAGGACGTTCATGTATAATTATCATATACTTATCATGCAATTCATGCTTAAACGTAAAGATTAACGCGTAAAGCTCCCCTAACCTAGTTTCCTTAGCTTATTTTGGACTTGTTGTGAGTTCCTTCTTGATCACCAATGATCTTCCTTTAGCTCCTTGATTCACTCAATCCTCACAACACACTCTCTAATTTCGTTCTTTGCTCTCCAAGCACAATGGCAGCCACCAAAAACATTTTCCCTCTCCCTTAATTGGTCACTAATTGTTGTCTTAATTGACAATGATGAAGGAAAACGAAAATGACATTAAACTTAGAGTTTAATTGTCATTGAAGGTCCATTAGTGGTTGTTTTCCAACACCTCTTGGCTGGTAGGGTTTCCTTTGCCCTTCTACATTCATGCCAAAACTAATTTTAGCAAAAAGAAAGTTTAATTTTGATCTCCCAAGGTTTGAACCCAAAGTTTAATTTGAGCTAGTACTTTTCCACATCATGCATATCAGAATTAAATGTCATAAAGGCTCCCACTACCCGTATTTATTAATGAATTAATTTTCACAAGTCTTACAAATATCACATTGATCTCATTCCGAGAGCTTCTTTGCCCAATAGGCCAGCTTATAGGAGCAACCCACAAGAGACCAAAGAGATTGAAAAACAAGTTACTGAACTCATGAGTAAAGGTTGGGTGAGGGATAACATTAGTCCATGTGTTGTACCTGTGATTTTGGTGCCCAAAAAGGATGGCTCATGGAGGATGTGTTCTGATTGTAGAGCCATAAACAAAGTCACCATCAAGTATAGGCATCCAATTCCAAGGTTAGGTGATTTTCTTGAAGAACTTTACGGTGCATGTGAGGGATAACAAACCAGATTTTGGGTCCGGGAGTCAGTCACGCGTGGGGAAGGTATTAGTACCCCACAACGTCCGTCCTAAGACAGTACCTTTAATTAAATATGCAAAAAGATGTGGTTTTCAAAACATTTAATTTTCCGCAAAAGTAATAATAAAAGGATGTATGAAATAAATAAAAATAATTTTTTGGTTTTTTAGACCGACGAGAATTAATCCTCGCTCCTACATATCTCCATGTGAATAGAGAATCAGGGTTACTTACTTCTTTTACGAAAAAAAACTATTTGGAAAATGATTTGATTTTTTTGATATTTTTGAAAACATTTTTATTTAAATTTTTCGTATTTTAAATTATTTTAAGATTGTTGTCACGCGACGCGAGTGGCCGGACAGACATTTGAAATAAATTTTTTTAATTTTTTAATCATTTATAAATTTTTAATATTTTTTAAAAGTTATTTAAAAGGGGATGTGGATGTCATTGCGACGTCAGCAACAAGATAGATATCAAAAAGTAAACAAAGAAAGCTCTTTTTTATTTTTAGATCATCTATATATATTTTTTAGAAAAAAAAACAAAAGTTAAATTGGATGTCATGCGACGCGAGCGACCGAACAAACACTAAAGAATGGGGAAAAATATTTTTTTATGATTAAAAAAATGAAAATTGGAAAAACTAAATCAAAAGATGAAAGAACTGAGAGTGACGTACCTTAAAAAATTTTCAATATCTCCTTACCTTTTCTAATATTTTTGTGTTTTTTTTTCCAATAAAGATAAAAATGAGAGGTGTCTATGTGGGTGGTAATGAGAGAAAGAGAGTGTAGAGAATGTTTTCTTCTCTCTTTTTTCTACCTCCTTCAATATTTTTTTTTAAAAAGATAAAAAAGGTGGTGTGTATGTGGGAGTAGTGATGGGAAAGAATAAGAGAAGTGTAGAAATTTTTTTCGGTCCCTTCTTTCATATAATAGACAGAGTATTTATATACAATTTGAAATATTAATGCAATCCTAGCTTTAATTGTAATGAATACTATAAAAAGGAATTGGTCATGATAGCAGTACATTAAGGGAATCAAATAGTAGCAAATTAGAGCACAAAATCAATCATCATCAATAATATTGATTCTAATAATTAGAAGAGATATTGCTTCTTTTTTTTTCTTTTTCTTTTCATTCTCTCTTTTTTGTTCTTTTTTTCTTTTTTTTATCAAATTAAAGTTTGAAAATGTTGGAAGAAAATTTTATTTCACCCTTTTTTATTTACCGTCATCTAAAAAAATATTTTTTTATTATTTTTTTGAAAATAAATTTATTCACCCGAACGAAATTGGGTGTTGACAAAGAGACTATAATCTTATTAGGATTAGAGAAGATGATGAATGGAAAACTACCTTTAAAACTAAATAAGGATTGTTTGAGTGGTTGGTTATGCCCTTCGGTTTGACAAACGCACCTAGTACTTTTATGAGGTTAATGAACCATGTTTTAAGAGAGTTTATTGGTAAATTTGTTATGGTGTACTTTGATGATATTCTGATCTATAGCACCTGTCTTGAGTTGTATGTAGAGCATTTGAAATCTATTTGGATGGGCTTAGAAAAGAAAAATTGTATGCCAATTTGGAAAAATGCATCTTTTATTGTTTTAGGATTTTGTTGTGAGTGCTAAAAGGTGTACAAGTTGATGAGGAAATGGTCAAGGCCATCCAAGAATGGCCTACACCTAAGATCGTGAGTGAGGTAAGGGGTTTTCATGGTTTAACAAGTTTCTACAGAAGATTTGTTAAGGATTTTAGTACCTTGGCTGCACCTCTAAATCAAATTGTTAAAAAGAATGTGGGTTTTAAATGGGGAGAGAAATAAAAGGAGGCCTTTCATGCCTTAAGAATAAGCTAACTAATGCACATGTTCTTGCCATGTCTAATTTTGCAAAACCTTTTGAAATTGAGTGTGATGCATCAAATGTGGGTATTGAGGCTGTTTTGCTGCAAGATGGACATCCAATTGCTTATTTTAGTGAAAAGTTAAGTGGGGTTACCCTTAACTATTCTACTTATGATAAGGAATTGTATGTTTTGGTTAGATCTTTAAAGAAGCACAAGCTAAAACTGACTATGTGAAGAAGTTACATGAGCAAGTAAGGGATCAACTTGAAAAGAAAAATGAAAGTTATGAAAGGCAAGCTAACAAAGGTAGAAGGAAGGTTGTCTTCCAACCTAGAGATTGGGTTTGGGTGCACATGAGAAAGTAATGGTTTCCAGAACAAAGGAAATCAAAGCTTCAAGTAAGGGGGAATGGTCCATTCCAAGTGCTTGAAAGAATCAATGATAATGCCTACAAAATTAATCTGCATGCTGAGTATAATGTTAGTTCCACCTTCAATGTCTCTGACTTATCTCTTTTTTATGTAGACGGAGAATCTAATTTGAAGACAAATCCTTCTCAAGAGGGAGAGAATGATGGAGATGTGACAATGAGCAAGGACAAGGATCCACTTGAAGAACTTGAAGGACCTATGACAAGGTCTAGAGTAAGGGAAGCAAAAGAAGCTCTACAACAAGTGTTGTCCATATTATTTGAATACAAGCCCAAGTTTCAAGGATAAAAGACTAAGGTTGTGAATTGCATCATGGGCTAAATGGAGAAGGACTAATATACCAATTTGTTGCAGTTTCTTTTAAGTTATTAGTTTGTTTAAATAAGGGCCCAATGTTTTGCAAAATTGGCTGACCAAATTATGTTTTGGGTTAACTAATTAATGGGCTTTAGTTTTGCTTTATTTTTAAGTTGTAATAAGGGCTCCTTTGACAACTTAAGAACCAGCCTTTGGAAGACCAAAAGGACCTTTGTTGAATACTTTAGGATGACTTTTCGCAGCCACAATTTTAGTTACAATCAGCCATTAAGTAGTGGATTACTATTATCTTGAGTGGATTATTATTAGCTTAAGTGAGATATAATTGCAATTAATGGGTCTTTTGTAATTTTGATGGTTAAAGCTCCTATATAAGCTAAATCATTTTTATCAATCAAAACAAGTTGAGTTTTGTTTAGAAATTATCTTTTCTATCTATTAGTTATAGTGATTCTCATAAGTTCTTGAGTGATTCAAGAACCCTTGGCTCTATCAACGGACTTATCGATCCTTTGTGTGTTGCCTCTCCTGGAAAGAGTGATTCTTTCCTTCCACCTTTCATATTCACATCTTCTTTCACCCTTTTCATAAAGAAAACCCAATTCTGCCCAGAATTATCACGTGGTCATAATTCTCCTTCTACTAATCCAAAATTAGTGATTCCTAAGCCTAAACTATAGTTCAGAATGTGAACTTTCACGACGTTTTAGAATATCTCAATTGGAGTTTTATACCACGAGATATCAACGATTCTAAGTTACTGTCCAAACTAAAATTTTAGCCACTCTCCTATTTACTTTTTCAACAGTTTTCCAAGTTTCTTACAAGGGTTTAACCTTAAAGATCCTAAGTCGGCCCTTGTGCAAATGGGTTTCATATCATGATCTCAGCTCCACTTAAGGGTAACACAAACAGATCAACCAAGGTGAGGGCCCAATTTTAATGATACATGTTTACAAACAATTGAACAAGCAAGCTCCTCTCCATTTCCTACCAAGACGTGAAAGCCTTGAGTTGGAGCCACTTGAAGGCCTAAAAATTTAGCTATGCAAGCCTGGATGAAGCTATGCATGTTTCCACTATCCACCAGTATTACAATTGGAGATGCATTAACGTGGCCCAACACTTTGAGAGTTTGGGGAATTAAGTGGCCCACCAATGTGTGTAAGTTGATTTGGGCCACTGTTGTATCCGGAGGTTCGGATGGGTTATTAGGAGTTGGGTCATCTATATGGAGGAGACTCAAGTAAAGTTCATCAGTTACCGGGTCGTTTGTTTCAACAATCAATAACATAAACTCCCGTTTACATTTGTGACCAGGCCAATACCACTCATCGCAATAATAACATAAGTTCTTCTCACGACGGCTTTGGAGCTGCGTAGGAGAGAGTCGTTTGACGGTAATTGAATTAGGGTTTGGTTTGGGTTTGATAGGGGAAGAGCTCACATTTTGGGTGGTGTAAGAAAATGGGTTGATAATGGTGATGGTTTTCGTGGTGGAGGAGGAAGGTCAGGAATAACATTTTATGGTTGACGCTTCGATGAACTTTTCCTCTTGCAATTATTCCAAACTTATGGCTTGACATAGTGAAATCAGTTGGAAAGCTTGCACCTCTCGTCCAATTTCATGTGTAAGTCCAAAAACAAAGCAACTGAGGAAAAATGGAAGAGGCAACCCCACAATTTGCTAGAGATTCAAACTAAATTTGATATTCACAAACCGTGGAAGTTTGGCAAAGCTTGAACAAGGCTCCTCTTAGGTCTTCATAATGTGACAGTGCAAATCGAACTTCTAAAGCATGAAGAAAATTTTGCCAAGTTGAGATGAGTTTATTATCATGCATCCATTGGAACCATGTAAGGGTTTCTCCTTCCATAGAAAAAGTAACCATTTGAAGCATTTGATCTTTTAGAGTCCTATGATAGTAAAAAACTGTTTGATTTTGAAGACCCAAGCTAATGGTTCAGAATCATCAAATCGGGGCATATTTAATTTCAGAGAGGTTCGAGTAAAGGGTTAAAGAGTAGAGTCATTTGTTACGAGACCTCCAGATGCATTACGAATCACCACTTGTGCTTCCAGATTGGCCATCTGAATACTCATTGCTTCTTAGAACATTTTTTTACTCTCAAGCAGTTGAAGAATGTCGTCCATATTTTCATCGCTCGTTAATGATGCTATGAGCTCTCAATGAAAGTACCAAATGTGTAAGACTCGTGAAAATTAATTAATTAATTAAATAAATAATTAATTAATAAATGCGGGTAATGAGAGCCTTTATGGCATTTATAATTGATTGATGTGATGTAGAAAAGTACTAGCTCAAGTGCTTGAGAGTACTTTATTGTATGAGAGGACTTGGGTTCAAGTCCCATGTATGCGTGATCATGTTGTGTGATAATATAATCATAGAATTATATGAATTATCATGAAACATGAGCTGGTTAAACGGTTATGCATTGGTTTGACATTGGCATGGTTAAGGGTTCGAATCTTTGTAGACATAAATTAAAGTTTTTTTTTGTTAAACTTATTTTTAGCAAAAATGAGAATGGTTGGGAACCCTACCAGCCACGCAAAAGCAACCAAAGGGGCTGGAAAAACAACTAATTATGGACCTTGAATGGCAATTACACCTCTTTTTAATGCATTTTCGTTTTAGAGTAATTAAGCTCAATTAACACAATTAAGTGACCATTTGAGAAAGAAGGGGAGAGTTTGAAGTCTAGTATAGTTCTGCACATTAGAAAGAGTGAATTCAGAGTGAATTGGTGTTGTGAAAGAGCATAGAAGCTAATTGGGAGAGAGAACTAAGGCAAACCTTTGGAGATAAGAAAGAATGAAAGATTTAATCAAGTTAAGCAAGGAATTCCAGGTGAGGGGAGCTTTACAGGTAAATTTTGATGTTTTAGTATGAATTGCGTGATGTATAGCATGTAATGTCTGAATGTTTTGCATAAATGTTGATATCTTGGGTTTCTGGAAAATTCCAGAAACCATCCCATTTATGTGCAAATTTGGGTTCCCGCAAAAGAACCGCCTGGCGGCATAACCTTGGCTGCCAGGCGACGCATGCTGGGTTACCCAGTTTTCTAGGTTTTGTTGAACTGCCTAGCGGCGATGAACACCCGCCAGGCGATGCGAACCAATTTTGGTTCGATTTTAAGGTTCTGAGTGTTTTGGGATGACTCTGAACGGAGGGAAAGCCAATTTTAATGGTTAAGGGTTGATTGGATGTCAAACATCATTGAAATTCATTTAAATTGATGGCTAAATTGGATGGAACAGTAGGAATATTATCTTACAATTGATGAATTTGGAATTTCTATAGTGCCAGTAATCTAAGGGGAAAATGTGAATGAATTCATGAATGGGAAGTGTAGGGATGAACCATAATCCTAACAACTAGGATCGTATCCTATGGAGTCATAAATTGATGGAAATTAGAGTTGTTATGAAGGGGGTAAGGTTCGCAGGTGCAGGAAAAATGTTGGGGTTCCTAGAACAGTAGGAACCACCTGGTGGTATCTTGGTTGCCGCCAAGCACCATAGCAGAGTTGTGGGTTTCATGTGTTTTAGTGTGCCACGAAGGGTGGGGGTTAAACTTGAGCATGTAAGTATCAAAATGAGAATTTTGGATATACGGGCTGAGGACCAAGTGTATAGGAAATGAATGAGATGAGGTTATGTATGATCACTAAGCTAAGATTTGTCTTAGCTAGGTTTGGATACTATAATAGTAGAAGTTCAGGTTAATAAAACCAGGGGTTGGCTTAGTGAGAAGGTAAACTGAAATGTTAGAGTTATAAGAGTAAGGGAGTTGCTTTGGTGGGAATTATAGTGCAAATATGGTTGAGGTATGATGGTTATGCTATATGAAAGTTGGTAGAGACTTAGACCACAATTGGAGTAAATAATATATTGTATGAGGTATAAACTTAACAGTGGTATGTTGTGGCATGGCAAGGTTGAACTTGAGTTAGTTTCCTTATTGGAAATCTTGGGTTATGAATCTAAATGATAGCAAAAAAGATTGGTATTAAGATTTAATCACCTAGAAGTTGATTTGGTGAAGTTGGTAAAGTTCACAGTGGGTGTTGGTACCTATGAAGAGTGTGCCATCAAACCTGGAGTGCCTAAACCAGTACTTATCGTTGTATTGGTGCAGCGCCTGGCGGCACAACGAGATCCGCCAGGCGATAGCTACCAAAATAGTGGGCTCGTGGAACCCGTGCGCCGAGTGGTGAAGGTAGTCCCGCCAGGCGATGGCTACAACGTAGGTGTTTTTAGAGGCGCTACACGTTTGACGGTACGCGTCCCCCGCCAGACGATTTGGAAGCGGGCAACGCCTGGTGCCTCGTGAGTAGCGCCAAGCAATATTTCTGCAACAGAATTATGTTTTGCTTGTTTGTGGTGCGTGATCTACAAGGCTTCTATGATATCTCAAAGGTCAGCTTGTTGGTGTTCCTTAAGTCGTGGCTCAGAACATATCCCTTGAGTTGTGGCTCGGGTTAGGGGTTACGCACGTGGTATTCCTTAAGTTGTGGGTCAAAATAGTATCTCTTGAGTTGTGGCTCGGGATGGCGGACGAACACGAGGAACTCTTGAGTTGTGGCTCGGGTTGGCAAGTGTTGACGGTGCGAGTGTGCACGTTGTGGTGTGTATGGATTGGGTCTAGTAGATTGCCCTCCTCGGTATTAAGTTGACGAGTTTGGAAGTCTTGCGACTTTAGGAATGTTATTCGTATTTAGGAACTCCACCTGGCGTTACGGTGTATGATCTGTAGCATGGTTTCCCGCACGTGCTCTATCAGTTGTGGCGGATAGGTGTGGCAACAAGACATCTTGAGATACTCACTAGAAGACGTAGAACACGGTTGACTCATAATGGCCATGTGTTATGGAATCAAAGGATGGCTTTCATTTGGTGTGATTGTGATGTATGTGTATGCTTATATATGTATGATTATTTATTGTTAGCTCACCCTATCTGCTTGTGTTTGGCGATGATTGTGTACGTGGTATACGGGAGCAGATGATCTTGCAGGTGGATCTGGTGAGGCATAGAGTCGGAGCAGGACTAGACTGGGATAAAGAGTTTTATCAGATCTTTTATGTTTTATAAATTTAAATAATTTGTAATTGTTTATGTTACTCAACTTTTGATAATTATAAGAGTGTTTATAATTATGGATTTTGGATTATTGTGGATGTAGTAAAAGTTTAAAATTTCCCGCATTTTTTTGGCAAATGAGCTTTCATTAATTGACTTGTAATTAATATTTTCTTTTATTTATTTAAATCCGTAATATCATGTCGGGATGTTACAAAATGCAATGCCTATTTTACAAGTTAGGCTTCCTCCTACAGAAAACAAAACAAAGAAAATAGTGTTGAATATTTCTCCCTTTATTTATGAAGAAATTGTCATACATATAGTGATGAAGGATCGTCTCGGATTTAGGGTGAAAAACATCTTGAACGAATTTGGGTATGAACCCTAAAATGAAAAGGGGGAAAATGGAGGACGTTGATTGGGGATTTTTGCGGAACGGGAGGAAATCATGCCACTTGGAGGAGGTTCCAAGATAAGTGAGGAAGATCTGCCACTTTGAATCGGAGATTCAAGGATAAGGATCGGTGGTTCTGAGGAGAACCTCGAGACTTGAGAGAAAACTCAAATTATCATATAACTCAAATCTGAATACAAATGTGTCTCACAAAGGCTTATATACTATGGGCGGAAACACCAAAAGGCCTTACACAACTAAAGGTCTGATAAAGCCCAAACAAAAACATTACAAAAAATTATAGGCTTAATACCTAATTTGGTCCTCTAATTTTATTCGAATTTTTAAAATGAGCCCTAATTTTTCATTTGTTCAATTTAGTCCTCCAATTTTTAAAAAATGTTCAATTTAGTAATTTTCCTTAAATTGGCATTAACGCCGTGTCCGTACAGTGCCATGTATCATGTTATTGTCACTTGACAGTGCTTGTTTTCAATTTTGTCCCCTTATTTAAAATTTTATCCAATTTGGTCCTCTTTTTTCTTAAAATGAAGCAATTTGGTCCCTCTCAAATTTGAGACCAAATTATTAATTAAACTTAATTACTGTAACATCCCAATTTCAGCAGCTTAAAACTAATAAAAATAGGGAGTTTCAGCAGCTTAAACTGAGCACTGCTAAAGCTCCCACTGGAAACCTCCTCCTCAACACTAAAACGATAGCTCTTCATCCTCCAGAAGTGCCTTTGACACTGCAACCACATCTGCTCCCACCGAATAGGTGATCATCGCAAAAGAAAAACATACAACACGAGACAGACACATAGAAAGCAAGGGTAAGCTAATCTGATAAGAAAAATCGTGCAATTCAATTATAAACAAACCATGCAGTCTTTCTCATTTTTACCAGAATCACATAGGCCACCATAAACATAGTACATATATATTACTCTAGACTCAATATCCGGATTATGTAAGCGACATCGGATCTCTTGGTGGCGTGCACCTGTGATGGTTCCCAAACTCTGCAGAGTTTGGACACAAGGGGTTATCACCCAACCACTCCCAAGGTAAGTCCCCTTCGCGTCTGTGACTGAATCGGGTCCACAAACTAGGACCTCATACTACTTCTCCCGACATAATCCATTATGCTCTACATGAGCCTTAATGGTTATTGGAACGTCAGGATACCAACCAAAACCGAGTCCTTATGTCCTTACATACACTAAAACATTCCTCTTAGAATTTCCCTTGAAATCCTAATTCAACCACATCTTCTCATATTCCAACTTCATGCAATTTCACCACACATAT
>Ga0214545_1008704_pt1 | contig 15969 bp, 4 predicted proteins | sample CNSS4metaG_FD_160064 | JGI IMG/M metagenome (GOLD analysis project Ga0214545, IMG submission 160064) | Root nodule microbial communities from cowpea collected in UCLA plant growth center, Los Angeles, California, USA - CNSS4 | ecosystem: Host-associated > Plants > Roots > Nodule | place: USA... | reverse complement strand
ACAAATTACTGAGGAAGGGGTTATTCTTAGTGAAGTTAAGCATGTCAAAATTAGGATGGATATAGATATGTTTTATCGTATCACTCAATTGGGCACTCAAGGGGTCTGTTTTGAGGGAAACATAGTTCAGGAATGGAGAGATGATTATTCAAGTCACAATGCAAAAATGATGATTTGTCGTGACAATGTAAATATTGGAGGAAGAATACTGGCAGGGCAAATGAGAGTGGAAACACGTATCCTGCACTACATCTTATGTCGATGCCTAGAGCCCCGATCAACTAACCTTGCCCAAGCTACTGAAGAAGACATTATCTTAATGTGGGCAATGTTGACCGGAAGGCAGCTTAACTGGGGTCATCTGATTAGATATCGGATGAAAAAGGCATTAAAAGACCATGCCCCTTTACCATATGCTAATCATATTACTGACATTTTTATTAAGTTTAATGTTCCTCTAGATGATGAACCATTTGAGGAGATTAATTGGAGAACAGGTCCAATTGGTGCTGAAGTGATTCATTCCTTTGGTTTTGTAAAAAACCAAAATGGTGAATGGATTCATAAACGTGATATGCAGAATGCACCTATTCATGATGACCGAACACCATCTCCACCGCCTCAGCCTACCCAGGATGCATCTGCTGCTATGCTTAATGATATTATCCATGAAATCCGCGATCTCCGGGCTTTTGTTGGTTCAAGATTTGACAGTATAGATGCTCGGGTTGGACAACTTGAGGAAGACATGGCTTATGTGCGGCGCCAATTTCCTCCATCTTAGATGCATTTCAAATGTTTATTTTCATTCAAAAACTTTGTATTTCTTTAATGCACTTTGACATTGATATTATTATGTTAGTACTTTAATTGATAGTCATTTTTGTTTTCACTAATATCACTATTTTTTACTCTCATATTCGATTACATTATACATCATTGTTTTCCTATCGAGTGAAATGTTTTTTTTTTCAAAAAATTTCGCTTGTAATCGATTACACAACGTGCGTAATCGATTACACAATACCCAGAAAACTGCAACACATTTAGTAATCGATTACAAACGACGGTAATCGATTACGGATTAAAAAACGTTACACCCCTGCACGATTACAACATGCAGTAATCGATTACAACAAATGGTAATCGATTACAACAACAAAAACGTCCACCCCCACCACGATTTCCCCTCTGACCACGCTGACCCACAAAAACGTTTGGGGGGTACACGATTTCTTCTTACGAAAACGTGCACCCCCCAAACGTTTTGCCTACTTCCGTAATTTTTTAAAAATTTGCCCATACCCGTAATAAACCCATCCCATTTGCCTACAATCGAAAAAAACCCTCTGTTTCTGGACGGAAATAGCAGCTAAAACTTAAAAATGGAATGTTAATCGCAGTCATGATTATAACTTTGCATTATGAGTCTGAATACAACATTGTGCTATGCATTATAAATTGTCACAACAAAATTTTTATACCAATTCTAACGCTCTACTACCTTACATACATACATACATGATATACCACAGTGTTTGTGAAGTTTGTCATTTATTAAATTTGATATTACCCTTTCATTGATTCATCATATTTGTAATATAATTGTGCAGTTATAGTGAAATTAAATAAAACTTATTATATTATTATCTTAAATTTTTTGGACAATTTATCTCGTTATTTATTATGGGGGTGTAATTGTATCAAGCTTATTAGATTTATGAGAATGTTACCGAAATAGTAAATAATAAAAAGAGAAATTAAAAGTGTAAGTAATTTATTTAAATCATAATAGTGGAAAAATGAAAATGTTGCACCCAACCTAAAATTTATTATTAGTTACGGTGTCCGTAGTCAACATTGACATATATATAATAATGAGTTGTAGAAAATTATCCAAGTACATGACAGGGCAAAATGAAAATGAAAATTATTTGTTCATAGCAACTTACCTACACTGACAATATTAGGTTTCCGTTCTGAACAAACGTTAGAGAAAACCAGATCATTAATCTCCGCGTTTAATTAATTTTGGTACGATGGTTTCAGAATTCGAATGAGAAAAGGGACAATCTAACAGTGTTAGTAAACACACCACCAACCAATCAAAAGAGATAGATAATGCCACAGCAAGCGACAGCCATGCAGAAATTTAGGTTACCGGCAAGTCAGCAACCCCAGTTCTGAACAAAAACACACCCACATTAATTCATCATTACCACAAATACTACATGCTTCTCAACTTTCTCTCAATAAATCAACTCTTCACTTTCTGTTCCTCCTCTAACCAGAATAAATACTTTAAAAGCACCAAATTCAAATCATCACATATTCCATTAAAATCATAAAAAAAATACATGCATATGCATTTCTAAGGTTGGGTTGGGACTAAACTAACCCAAAGTTTTTAGAATCTACTAACTTTAATTTTCACCGAAAATTATTAAGAGATAAAAAATATATTTAACCCTTAAATTTAATTATTAATTTTGTCTAAATTTAAGATGACCAAATTGCTTAATTTTAAAAAAATTGACACTACATTAAATCAAAATTATAAACATCATGACTAAATTGTCATGTGTCACTACCACGTACAACTATGACTTTACACGTGAAAATTTATGTTTTTAGAAAAAAATTTGAAAAAAAGATTTAAATTTCACTGATTGACTATAGTTAGAAGTGGATTTTAAATTTAACTTAATAAAATCAACTTGTAAAAGGAAGATTGTACTAATTTATATTTTTAAAATTGTTTTATCCCTTATCGACATAGGATTTTCAAGTATTATTTTGTAGGGATATGTGAATTGTTATTGCTATAGTATCTATATGAACATATTAGGAGTTGTACCAAATTAATGTGATTCTTAATGGATGTATGTCAACGTATAGTTTATTACATTTAAGAGAATGTCACCGAAATAGTAAAACTAATAAAGAGACAAATTCAAAGTGTTACTAATTTATTTAAATCTTTATAGTAAAAAAATGAAAATGTACGTATACACAGTATATTACACCGCACCTAAACTTTATGATCAGTTAGTTTATATATATTAATTCATAACAATGAGTTGTAGAAATTGACACATGACAGAGCAAAATGAAGGGTTTCCTTTCTCATTAATTTCCGCGTTAATTCATTTTGGTAGGACGGTTTTAGAATTCGAACAGTGTTACTTAACACATACACCAACCAAAATAAAATTGAAGAAAGGAAAGAAAGAACTCACAGGAAATGCCAGTAAGCGACAGCCATGCAGAAATTTAGGTTACGGGAAAGTTCTGAACAATACCACACAACCACATTAATGACATCAAACTTTAATTCATCAACACCACAAATACTACATGTTTCTCAACTTTCTCTCCACAAATCAACTCTACACTTGTTGTTCTTCCTCTGACTAATTATATGGATCCTTATGTTTAAAAATGAACCAGAATAAACACTTCCAAACCTGGAATTTAACATCATCACATATTTCTTTTCCTTTCTCATCTTATTTTACTCAACTATATATACCTTTCCCTGTCGCTGTACCCCACCTAATGGACAATCCTGCTAAAATCGAACCTAACAAAGCTAAGATACTCGTCATTGATCCACTCATACTTGTCCTTGAAAGGGTTACTTATGTTCTGTAGAGGGTAACTTTCTATGCAATCCTTCCACACATTGGTATCAGACAAGTCCCTCATCACCTCCCAAACACAGTTGTTGCACTTGAACCCAGCTCCAAGACTGATCATCAGAATCCTATCACCCTTCTTCAACCTCTTCTTCGCCTCCATGTAACCCAAAACGTACCAAAGCCCACCGCAAGAAGTGTTCCCCCAACGGTGAAGTGCCATTCTTGCAGGTTCTAGGTCATATTCAGACAGCCTAAGACCCTTTCCAACACCATCAATAACTGCCCTCCCTCCAGGATGCACACAGAAGTGTTCTATCCCTGTCTTGAAATTCAACCCCCCTCCCAACAGATTAACCTTTGTCTTCTTCATCTTGTTCTTCCCAAGAACCAGCCCAGTGAAAAAGGGTACCATTTCCCTTTTCTTCATCCCACTGTACCTTACAGAGGCAAAAAAGAACCTTACCATTTCCCACACCGGCAGAATCTTGGGTGCCATCGCTTGAAGATTCACCGTCAAGGCTTGAGCGGCACTCTTCACAAGACTCTTGGTGAGGCGATGACCCAAATACCCCTGCTCATCTTCCTCATGTATACAGCAGTTGTAAGCCTCGTCATCAGCACCGTACTGGGTCCTCTCCATGTGCTTCAGTTTCAATATCGCACGCTCCTTCAGAGAAGCCTTGTTTGTCAACATCACAGAGCAGCCACCAGAGCGAAAGAGGCAGTTAGAAAGCATCATTGTCCTGTCCGTGCCACAGTACCAATGTGCACCAAGATCCTCCGTGCTCACAACAATCCCAACAGCGTTCTTGTAAGTCTTGAACAGTTGCTGCACCACATCGATAGCAACCACACTTGCACTGCACCCCATTCCTGCAAGATTGAAAGCTTTCACGTTTTCTCTCATCTTGTACCTGTTTATGATGCGTGCTGTGAGAGAAGGTGCCGGCGAGAACAAGGAGACGTTCACTACGAGGATGTCTATCTCGGAGGGTGAAATCCCCGTCTTCTTGAAGAGGTTGTCGAGTGTGTCGAACATGATCTCGTCTATTTCCTCGTACATGTCCTTAAGAGATGGACACTCCTCTCTCCCTTCAAGAATGGCTCTGGGGCAGTAAGTGTTCTCCCCAATCCCCGAACTGACCATGGTTTTGAGGAGAAACCTCAATTCCTCCAACCTCAGCTTTCTGTTTCGTAGGACGATCTTGACGGCCGAATCGGTGTTGAGTTTTGTGTCTTCTTGGGGCATAAAGCACTCGTAGGCCAACATGTAACATGATTGGTCTCTACGTTGAAGAATCAACTTCAAAAGGGAAAAGAAAGAGTAGAATACGAAGGGAAGGAGGCACAAGAACAAAAGATCCATCTCTAGTTATATCAAAGAAGCTAGGGATATGGGGACGGGGATATATGTTTGTAATTGTTAATGTTACAAGTTCAAATGTATATATATATATATACGTCCTATGATGTTGAGACTCACTTAACCGCAAATAAGATTGAATTATATATAATATCTAAATTGGATGCATTTATAACTAATAAATTTCATTAAGTTAGTCATAAACTCTCATTAACTAGTAAGTTCGATTGAGTTTTTCATAACAAACTCACTTAAATTCATTCACTTTGACAAGTTGCCTGAGAAGAAAGGAAATAAATAAACAAGTAATCTGTGACTGTCCCGTGCTCTTTTCTTTTTACTTTTTCATTCATCAATTCACACTGCGATATTTATGACACTTTTTCGGTCATGGTCTATGGGTTTGCTGATAGAAATAGAAATCCTATGAATGTAAGTTCCATGTTGATTAAAAATGAGAAAGTAGAAGAATAAAGATCTATAAATATATTGTCTTAAGATTTTGAGTTGAAATATATCAATTTCTTATATAGTTAAGCTTAGATCTCATTCATGTTGTATTTTTTCGTTCAAACCCCCTCGGTTCAACTCTTTTACATCATCTTCACAATCAAATCAGTAATACATAAGGCATGATGAATATTCCAAGAATTAATGAACAATGCCTACTCTGCAAAATGATGACTTTTCATAATATTCTAATTCTAATCTGATTAAATGTAATTTGTTATCTTTATACAATGATTTCATTTTAATATATTATTCATCCAATATGATGTCATTATATAGTTGATATCATATCAGTTACCTATGTTACAACCCATTGAGTACCGTAGATAAAGATATTAAAAAAGTAAACAAACATTAATTTGAAAAAGAAAATATTCATATGCTTGAAAAGAAGATTATTCAAAAAAAAAATATTTCAATTTGTAACAAACATTTTGTTGTGAATTCATTATTTTTAGTTGTGAAATTAATATATGTTGAGGAGAAAAAGATCAAAAGAGAGAAAGCGACATGTGATTAATGATACAATATAATAAGAAAGGTTTAGGTTAAAAAATTGTAACAATATGAATCCCAAAGGAGTATATAGGGATGTCATGTGCATGTATATTATATATTCCATGTTCGTACCAAAATCTGAAATGAACAGAAAAATGGAAAAAAAAATATAAAGTTCTGCAACCAATTGAGAAATGGATAGACTAAAAAAAAAAACAACATTATACCACTCTTATCTTGTAAGAAATTTAGTAATCAAAATATGATTGTTCTTTTAATTATTATTTATTTATGAACTAAATTAATCCTACAAAATAAGTTTTTATCAGTGAATTTTGCCATCATTTATATATTAAAAATTGTATTACTTTTATTCTTCTTATTCTATGTATGATCCTCGACACTTTCATCACTATTATTCTCCAGTGAGATTGATTTGTCGTAAAACATAAGACTCTACACCAGAGAATCCAAAGCATCCTTAATATTACAGGTTGTTCTGTCTCTCCAGAATATTACCTCTGCATCCCTGAGAGTATTCTTAGATGTTGAGTCTTGATTTTCACAAATGAGATGGTAGCACGATAAAATGTTAGATATGAGATAAATCCTTCTATCATTAATGTTATGCTCCACAAAAGTTTAGCTGAACAGTTTCTTAAATCTGTACAGATTAAAATATGTACAACACATTTATTAAAATGTGTACATATTGTTCAACAACCTTTTTAAATTTAGAGTTTGGTTTATTTTTAATTTATATTATCATCTTTGTCTTTAATATTTAATTTTATCTCTTTATTTCATTTTTATACTTATCTATAATCTTCAACTCTTTATTTTTTACTATTTTCTATTAACTTATTATATCAATTCACAATAGTGAATTTATGTTATTTATACTTTCATAGAGACATTGTGGCGCAAAAGATTGGATAAAATAAGATATTTTTATAGTTGCTTCTATTCTGAGACTTTTAGCCACTAATTTTTCTTTCTTTTAGTAATTTAGTAGTAAATAATTAATTCCAACAGATTTTCGCTTTTAATCAGTTCTTTTATTCACTATTAAAATTTGAGATTTTATTTATAAGATTGGACGATGTGAATTGAAACAACAAACTTATGTTTGCAATGCTTAATTAGAGATGTCAAAATGGGTAATCCAGCCCGATCCGACTCAACCCACCACGGATTGATGATTTAGTGTTGGTTATCTCTTTAGCGAGCCAAAAAAATTCGAACCCGGTCCAGTCCACCACAGGTTGACGGGTTAAACGGGTTGGCTCACGAGTTCACTTAATTAAAAAAAATATTTTATTTTTTTATTTATTTTTTGAGTCAAAACTAATTATAATTCTAATTAAAATCTAAATAAACTTTAATACAATCCAAATACAAACCAAAATAAAAAAAAATACAAATTATTTATGTGTTGGCTAAAAACAAAAACCTAACATAACCCAAGTGTAAAATCCAACTTAATAAAAAACTCTTGTGTACCTTTTTATCTGCGGGTTGGTGAGCAAACCTGGCTCACCACGGATTCAACCCGGATGAGCCAGATTTTAGATGAACCGGATCAAAAATCAACCCGTATTGAAATTTGTAAAAAAATTTCAACCTAACCCGACTCGAACCCATGATAAACCGAATTGACTCGCAAGTTCTAACGCATTCTGACATCTCTATATATTTAATAGAGCATAAGATAATTATAAGCTTCTAAAATAGGTAATCACACGTATTTATCCGTATCTTGTATTAGATGTAGAAGAAGTATAGTCCATTATTTTATTTATTTTCAGCCACTGAGAAAATATAGAACTACGAGTGTATTCATGAAAGTGTTTCTGATTGACATCTTCGACAAAGTTATAATTGTTTAATGTTTTCTAGATCTTAACTACCACACCCACATTAATGACATGAAACTTTATTTCATCAATAGCACAACAATAGTACATGTTTGTCATCAAGTTTCTCTCAACAAATCAAATCTACACTTGTTGTTCTTCCTCTGACTAATTATATGGATCCTTGTGTTTAAACATGAACCAGAATAAATACTTCCAAACCTGGAAATTAACATCATCACATATTCCACATCTTCTAACTGAATAATTAAACTGTATAGTTTCATCTAGAGTTTAGGTTTCTTTTCCTTTCTCTTCTTATTTTACTGAACTATACCTCTCCCTCTGTACCCCACCTAAAGGACCATCCTGCTAAAATCCAACCTCACAAAGCTTAGATATTCATCATTGATCCAATTATACTTATCCTTGAAAGGGTTACTCAGGTTCTGCGGAGGGTAACTTTCTATGCAGTCCTTCCACACGTTTGTATCAGACAAGTCCCTCGTCACCTCCCAAACACAGTTGTTGCACTTGAACCCAGCTCCAAGACTTATCATCAGAATCCTATCACCCTTCTTCAACCTCTTCTTCGCCTCCATGTAGCCCAAAACGTACCAAAGCCCACCGGCAGAAGTGTTTCCCCAACGGTGAAGTGCCATCCTTGCAGGTTCTAGGTCATATTCAGAGAGCCTAAAACCCTTTCCAACACCATCAATAACTGCCCTCCCACCAGGATGCACACAAAAGTGTTCTATCCCTGTCTTGAAATTCAACCCACCTCCCAAAAGATTAACCTTTGTCTTCTTCGTCTTGTTCTTCCCAAGAACCAGCCCAGTGAAAAAGGGTACCATTTCCCTTTTCTTCATCCCACTGTACTTTACAGAGGCAAAAAAGAACCGTACCATTTCCCACACCGGCAGAATCTTGGGTGCCATCGCTTGAAGATTCACCGTCAAGGCTTGAGCGGCACTCTTCACAAGACTCTTGGTGAGGCGAAAACCCGAGTACCCCTGCTCATCCTCCACCTGTATGCAGCAGTTGTAAGCCTCGTCATCAGCACCGTACTGGGTCCTCTCCATGTGCTTCAGTTTCAATATTGCACGCTCCTTCAGAGAAGCCTTGTTTGTTAACATCACAGAGCAGCCACCGGAACGAAAGAGGCAGTTAGAAAGCATCATTTTCTTGTCCGTGCCACAGTACCAATGTGCACCAAGATCCTCCGTGCTCACAACAATCCCGACGGAGTTCTTGTAAGTCTTGAACAGTTGCTGCACCACATCGATAGCAACCACACTTGCACTGCACCCCATTCCTGCAAGATTGAAAGCTTTCACGTTTTCTCTCATCTTGTACCTGTTTATGATGCGTGCTGCGAGAGAAGGTGCCGGCGAGAACAAGGAGACGTTCACTACGAGGATGTCTACCTCGGAGGGTGAAATCCCCGTCTTCTTGAAGAGGTTGTCGAGTGTGTCGAACATGATCTCGTCTATTTCCTCGTATGTGTCCTTAAGAGTTGGACACTCCTCTCTCCCTTCAAGAACGGTTCTGGGGCAGTAAGTGTTCTCCCCAATCCCCGAACTGACAATGGTTTTGAGGAGAAACCTCAACTCCTCCAACCTCAGCTTTCTGTTTCGTAGGACAATCTTTGTCGCGGAATCGGTGTCGAGTTTGGTGTCTTCTGGAGGCTTAAAGCACTCGTAGGCCAACATGTAACATGATTGGCCTCTACGTTGAAGAATCAACTTCAAAAGGGAAACGAAAGAGTAGAATAAGAAGGGAAGGAGAAACAAGAAGAAAAGATTCATCTCTAGATATACCAAAGAAGCAAAGGATAAAGGTATGAGGATATATGTTTGTAATTGTGGATGTTAAAAGTGCAAATACATGTGTGTATATATATATACAAACAGAAGCAGTTATGTAATGTCAATGTGCAAGTTGTGCGTCACTCAGTTTGACAAGTTGCGTGAGAAAAGTTGAGGATGTGCCCTACCAGACAACTCTGAACCAGTCGATATTGACTGTGATTAAGTGTCTGTCTCTCATTCTCAAAAATAAAATAAATAAGTGATATTGTAGACTGTGAGTGATTTCTATTTACTTTCATTCATGAATTGACACTCCGAAATTTGTAATCCTTTTTCGGCCAGTTATGATTTATGCTGGATAAACAGGAATCTCGTTGGAGTAGGTCAAAGTTATTAAATACTGTGTGGACCAACCAGCTTGCGAAGATGAGCGAAACCAAAACTCCATTTGAAAACTTCATCTTCCCAGTTTATTTCAGAACTCAACTAACATACCCCAATGGAGTTGAGAAACTTTAATGATCCCTCTCACGTAAATATAATATGTTTATGGTATCTGAATCAAGTAACCTCGTGCATATAGGTTTTAATAAAGTTCCACTACCAGCTAACTATATATGTATTATTAGTACATGGTGTTCTTGTTTATTTGCATTCTTTAGCATTCAATTCAATTAATATCTTCAAATCAATGGAGTGGCTTAGTTAATCTCTTCTTCTTGTTTTTTTTTTTTCTGTAATTGTTGTTCTCATCTTCAACTTTAACGTCGTCAGAGAAACATGAATCACAGTCACATGGATCTGCAGTTATACTTTATTTAAGGAAAATAATTTTTTGACAAAGATGTAGTTAACAAAGTTGACAAAGTTACCAAATAAAGTAACTTTTTTATTTTTTAATGAAAGTTAAGATAATAAAATAATAAAATTTTAGGGTTTTTTTACCAAAAATAGTTATTTGTCAAAAAGTTTGTCAAAAAATTTTTGTCAATGTATCATCTCCCTTTATTTAAATTGTTAGTTTTAATTGCTCTGTGAACATCATATCCTCATATGACATTTGCATGACATCTATATTACCAATAATTAAATTAATACTAAAAAAATATTATTATTCCTATTTATACATTATATATATAATATCATGCGTGAATGGTTTAAATTATTAGTTTGTATCATTGATGTAAATGATATATGTTGTATTAAATACACTAACAACATAACATGACAAAGTCAGAGAGCGATGTTTATGTTATCTTTAAAATTTGAATGTATTTTATATATTCTGCTAAAAATAAATTGTGTTGAAAAGAGTATAAAAACTTAACTGAACCCATTCACTCTCAATGTTTTGCCCATCACTTCAAACCTCTGTTTTGGTTCTTGATTTTAGTACGTTTTACTTTTTCTTCATTTATTACTTTTTCTTTCTAGATATCACAGTAGATATAGTCTCATAAAAGTAAATCAAATGAAAAATATTTGTCAAAAATAAAGAATTTACGATTTCATAAGCCTTTGATATTGGCATGGGACTGTACCAGCGGCCATGATGTAAAGAATAATTAGTTATCCTTTAATTAATTAATTGAGCATGACTCTTCAACATTGCCCTCAAGAAGACGTAACTGTTGATATTGATATCTGTGTTTAAAACTTCTAAACCATATTAATTACAATTAAAGCTCGTTTACTTAGACTATTCTTGTTTTAAATGTTCTGTTTATCTTGATATATACTACATTCGAATCTAATTTTACGTCTTTTGTATTACTCTTCAATTAATTTATTTATGTATTAAAGCTTTAAGCAAAATTTATGAATTTAATTAATGTTTGCCAACTGCTTTATGGAAAACATGACCAGAGCAAAATAATGCTTTATTTATAGCCGGCTAAAGTTTTTTTTTTTTTTCTTTTTCAAAGACCTGGTCATAACAAAGACACATTTTCACTAACTTCTTTATCACTTATTCCAGAAAAGAAAAAAAAATTATATATATATATATATATATATATATATATATAAAGAAAAAATAAATTTGACTTTGTTGTAAGTTAAAACTAGTTTGTATAAAAAAAAAGTAAAACTTAAAAAAAGTTTAATACCAAGTTAATATTTCTACCCATTAATTCATTATGAGTTGATTTCAATTTTCTTTTATGATAGCAACTCTTCTAGATATTCTCTAAATTATATTAATTACTAGACAATGTTTTATACGAATATCTTTATTATCCGATGCGAATTTAATAAAGATCGTGAATGTGATAAGATGTTTAGAAGTTGCATGGTTCATAAACCTCTACAATAACATTTTTAACTTTATATATATTTTAAATAAAAGGTATCAAATATACTCTCTGACAGACCTATGTGTATACCAAAATGTGTAAGTGCACCTCTGATTCTGTTAAAATTATTATTCATGAGTGATCATCCTAATAAGTTACGTAAATAATCTATATTTAAAAATTATCCATCAATTTTTTTTTTATAAAATATTTATAAATTTTGTTAAGAAAACAAATTTGTAGAAAATTGTTACCAAATTGTTTGTAAAATATTTTGTATAAAACACTTTTCACAACAAATTTTATAGAAAATACTTATGAATTTTAGAATTTTGTAAAAAATAATTACTCACGAAAGAATTATCTGTGAATTAAGATTTTTAGAAAAAACTAGCAGAAAAAAGCTTTTTTGCAATCCTTTTTAACAAATTTGTAAGAAAAATTTTATTTAATATCAAATTTTTTTAGTAGTGAACAAATTCGAAAAAAAAAAACATAATTTAATCTAATAATACTTAACAAAAGTTAAAAATCTTTCCATATTCTATCATTTTTCTTTATTATTTTTTCCACAGAGAGAGTTGGTTATTTATTTTAAGTTTGAACATAAAATTATATAAAAGTATGATGTCTTCTATTTTAATTCATTTATTAAAAAATAGTTTCATAATTTAATATTAAATTGAAAATAAAAGTTCACTCCTCTCCCTTCTCATATAAAAAATAAATAAAATCAACTATATTTTCTGGTCCAAAATAAAATTAACAGCCCGTGCCTGAAAAATCAGAAAAACAAATCGACATAATGAGTTTGATTTGAGTAAGCGGATAATATTAAATGAATAATAATAATAATAATAATAATAATAATAAAATCAGATACGAGAGGAGGATTATAATTTCAAGAATACCACTTAATCCGAAATCATATTTTAATATTTATATATATATATATATATATATATATATATATATATATATATATATATATATATATATATAATCAATTAAAAAACAATTATTAAAATCATGTATGTAAATTTTTTTACAAAGATTCCTTCCAAACAAAAGTAAAAGTGTTTTTTTAAAAAAATTAATTAAAATAACCGGTTAACTCATAATCTGAATAATATATATCCTATCCTACTAACCTAATAATAAGTCAAATAATTGAACATAAATTTTAAAATATTACTCGATTAATCAAATTAAGTATAAATTCGTACCAATCCCACCGATACGCAAACCAACTATTGCTCACTTTCTTATCTGTAAAATATTCCATCTCAATTAATTCAGTAAACCTTAGTTAATATCTTGATTAAAATAAATGTATTCTCTTAATAAATAAATATTACTTTATCCAAACACAAGCATATGTACAACTTATTTGAAAGTACATTAGAAACAACATATAACTAAATGTTTCATTAGAAACTAAGAACATATATATATTAATCCAGTACACTTTATTTAAAAAATTAAAACTACAATAGATTTTAAATGAAGAGAATAACATCAGCTTCTGTCTCTGTAATACAACACCAAATGATAGAGGCAAGAACATGAACTCCTCTGTTTCCCTGTACGTGGCAATAAAGCAATGAATATTTCTGTGATTATTATCATGTCTATTTCAAAAGATAAACTATTAAGTGGTCCTCAAAATTGTTATTTCAACAAATTTTATTTTAGTATGATAAAAAATAGTTGGACGTTAGTAACGTTTTCATATTAATAAAATACATCGATTGAACGATAGCACATGATGAATAATGTTTTCATCTTAAGTTGCTGGAAGAAACCCTAATCGCAGCCATGATTATGAAGCTGCTGCATTATTATGAGTCTGAATAGAACCTATATGCATGCATTTTGAAGTCAATTTTGGGCTATATGAGCATTTATTCGATAGCTAAGAGACAAAGTGTGAGATGTTATATTAAGACAGGTCTATAAAAATCTTTGTTAGTGGCATTGTTAAATTATGGTAAAGAAATTATAAGAAAACAATTAATGTGCATGTATGAACAAAAATAAAACCATTGAATAAGATAAGCAACAACTTGGATGTAGGAATTGCATGGATTCAAATAATAAGGAGATAGCAACATGCAGCTAATTCATTGAAATCATGTTCAACATTATTTCAAAACTTTGTTACGTGAAGTGTTGTTCCAGATATTTATTCACATTTAATAACACTTTATATATGTGTACTCTCTCGTTCTCAGCCACTGGGCGTATATATATATATATATTATATCAAACCATTTTATAATTTTAAGAAAGTATCTGCATCACTCAATGAGATAAGCTAGTTAATTTTTAATTTTCTTTTTGTCTATGAAGTATTAAAAAAAATTAAATTTTTAATTAAATATTGTTGTTTAATTTTTTTGTTAACAGAGTGATCATAACTATTATCTTAATTCTTCATGTTGCTTACTTGTTCTCACGTATTAAGAAATGTGATATGATATGGTTAATACAAAGAAATATTTTAACTAATATATAAAACGATAAATAATTTTTATTGTTTTCATCGAAAACTTATTAGATAGTAAGAAGCTGACATTGTCACCTAGATTGGGGTGGGTAATAGAAATGTATTTATCAAATTAAAAAAATTATTATATTTAATAAATACTTTATTTGGATAAAGAGAATCTAAAGACTATTCCTTTGCTCTTGTGTAAATAAAATAAATAAATTTAAATTATTATTAAGAGATAAAAATATTTATACTTAAATAAATTTTTCAAAGTAAATGTTAGTAGAGAAAAAGATATAGAAAAGGGAGAAGTGATAATTTGATAAATGATATAATGTTTTAAGAAAAGTTTAGGCTAAAAAAATGTAGCAATATATGTGAATATGAATCCGAAAAGGGTTTTATACGGATGAAATGTGCATGTATATGAGATATTGCATGGATGTGAATGTACGTAGTAAAATGTACAGAAAAATGAAAAGGGTTCGCCGCCAATTGAGAAATGAATAGAATCAAAGAAAGAGGATAGCAACATTCAACTAATTAGTTGAAATTATGCTTCTATCTGTTTAATATATTTTTTTTCTATTTTGTTTGTGACAAGCTTCATTACATTATCATTTTGAACTTTCCCTTACATCAATGCATCACCATCCCTTCTTATATTTTCTGTCTCTTCTCATTTATTGTTTTGCACTACTTTTAACTAACCTTTTCTTTAACATACCTATAATTGCTTTCATCCATAAATGGTTTCTTTTAATTTCTTCAATCATTACTATATTCGTTTTCTTTTCTTAATAATTTCATATTTCTCTTCAACATTGGTTCATCTAGGAATCACTTAGTTATCTTGTTACATTTTTTAATTATTTAAAGTTTATCGCTTTATTATATGTGTTTCATCATGTTTAATAGTTTTTATAAAGATATTATATATTTTCTGCTATGATTTATATTCATAGAGATATCATATATTTGATTATCTTTTATTATTATCAAATATTTTGTTTTATTAGGTTTTACTTTTTCTTTTATGATGAGACATCGTACTCTATACATTGAACAAGTTTCTAATAAATCAGTAAACAAGCTCTCATTAAGTTGTTTTCATCAAATACCTCTTGTTAATATTTTTCTTCTTATGACTTATATGTATCTAATATGGTATCAAAGTTAGGTTAAAGTATATCATAACAAAAATTTGTTCCACCTGCTAATGAACCACCCACAAATTTTTAGTCTCACGCACGAGATGAATATACCTCGGTGTGACGGGTGTGTTGAAAGTTCCACATCGATTAGAGATAAGGCCCCAATTCATAATATATAAGTGGGGTGCAACCCTCGCCTTACAAGTTGATTTTGTGGGATTAAGTTAGACTTAAATTTCACTTTTAATAGTTTTACATCATTTAAAAACTAAAGTTAAAATAATTTAAATACAGTTTCAATCTTTTATTCAATTCTAATATATATATATATATATATATATATATATA
>Ga0214545_1008703_pt1 | contig 15969 bp, 8 predicted proteins | sample CNSS4metaG_FD_160064 | JGI IMG/M metagenome (GOLD analysis project Ga0214545, IMG submission 160064) | Root nodule microbial communities from cowpea collected in UCLA plant growth center, Los Angeles, California, USA - CNSS4 | ecosystem: Host-associated > Plants > Roots > Nodule | place: USA... | reverse complement strand
TATACATTTGTTTTTCTTTGTGCAATTCCTTTCAATAGTCTCCAAATTGTTTATAAGACACACATTTGTTAATTTTTTAATATTTTTATTTTTTGTTTATTTTCATCATGTAGAATACTATTTTGATATATTTTATCTAATTATTTTTTAGGTTTAATTATACCTTTGGTCCTCATTTTTGTAGCAAAATCTCAATTTGGTCCCTCTATTTGTTTTTGTCTCAATTTAGTCCCTTTCGTTAGTGGTACACTAACACCGTTAAAGGGGTGCCAAGTGTCAGTTTCTGGATTTTTTGAATTTTTTTTATTCTTTATTTATTTTTTTGAATTTTTTTAAAAAATAAAAAATTTGCCACGTGTCAAGCTGTCGTGTCGTCGTGCCACGTGGTAGTGACAAAGTGATGTGACAGTGACAATGACACATGTCACTTATATGACAGATGTCATTTCCACTTTCTCAATTTGGTCCCTTTATTTTAATTTTTGTCTCAATTTAGTTCCATTTTTGTAAAAATTGAGCAACTTTGTCCCTCTTCAAATTGAAATCAAATTTAATTTCTATATAAATGTACACAAATATTTCTATCAAAATTAATATTTCAAGTAAATATTTTTAACAAAATTAAGTTTATTTAATTAATATTTTACATTGAACTTTACTTAAAATTGTTTTAAAGTTGTTAATAGATAATAATGTTAATAAAAAAATCATAAATTATATTGATATTTTATTAGATCATACTTTAATATTATTATTTTTATTTGAATTTATATTTCAAATAATTGTATATTTTTAAAATGTGTGAAGTTCAATAATTTGTACACAAATGATTGAATTGATGTAAAAATAACAATTATAAGAATTTTAAAAATAATTTTAACTAATTAATGTAACAATAAAAAACATATAAATTTAAAATTTGAAAACAATTTTAAGTAAAGTTGAATGTGAAACACAAATTTAAATAAACTTAGTTATGTTAAAAATATATAATAAAAATATCAATTTGAATAAAAATATCAAATTTAATAAAAATATTTGTATAACATTTATATAAAAATTAATTTTTTTTCAATGTGGAGAGAGAAAAAATTGAACTATTTTTACAAAAATAGAAACTAAAATGAGACAAAAACTAGAATACAAAGACCAGATTGAGACTGAGGAAATGACACCTGGCATAATATTGACATGTGACATTATCACTACCACATCACTTTGTCACTGCCACGTGGCACGACGACCGTTTGACACGTGGCAATTTTTTTAAAATTCAAAAAATAAATAAATAAATAATTCAAAAAATCCAAGAACTGACACGTGGCACCTCAATTAACGCTGTTACTATACCAGTAACAGAAAAGACTAAATTGAGATCAAAATTTCTAAAACAGGGACCAAAATGAGATAAAAAAAATAGAGGGATCAAATTGAGATTTTGTTATAAAAATGGGGACCAAAGGCATAATTAAACCTATTTTTTATTTTCTAACTCATTACAATTATAATTTAAGTTTTTCACTATAATTGTATAAATAATTTTTATTTACTACAATATAAAAATTTAATGTAATTGCTATGAATATTTTTTTTTATCACCATCTAACATATATTGGAGTTCAAAAGATACAAGATCTATGTTAAAATTTTATTATGTTTATTAATGTTTATTATTTATTCTGTGTCATTTTGATCAAGTGACGTATTATGACTTTTATTAGTGTATAAAAAAGATATTCATTATAATTTAAGAAATTGAAGTAAACAAACATTTAAAATAAAATATATTTTAATTTGAATATTTTTTCTTTTTATATTTTTTTAAAAAACTATTTTTAAATTTTATCAACTAGGTTTCATTAATGTTTGCAAATTTAATAAATGTTTTGGTTCTCATGAAATTTTATTTGGTATTCTAATATAAAATATAATCAATTATAATTTATTTTAAAGTATTTGATATCGAAGAAACAACTATCCTCCTAATATTGAATATTTGATAATATTATGTTTCCTTTACCCTAATTTTTTATTATTTTATAAAAATTATTCAAAATTAATATTAAAGTAGTAAGAAAACGGGTACGGGTATGGGTACGAGATTATACCCGTTACCCGGTGGGGATGGGGATGGGACAAAAGTTTGATACCCGTTGGGTTTGGGTATGGGGATGGGGATGAATTTTTTTTACGGGGATGGGTATGGGATAGCGAAACCCGTCCCCGCCCCGCCCCGTTGCCATCCCTACATGTGACAGTTTACCGTCATCACACGTGGCAGTGGTAATATTTGTTTTCAAATTAGTCTTTTATTTAAATTTTTTGTTCAATTTAGTATCCTATTTTTTTAAAAACAATCCAATTTTGTCATCTCTAATTTGAGACTAAATTAGTAAATAAGTTTAATTACAATTTATATATACATGTTACAATAATTTTTTTTAATATATACATCAAATCACTTCACCTAAGTACAATGGCGGATTATTATGGTGGCAGGGAGGGGCCTTGGCCCCCCCAAAATTTTGAATTTTTTTTTACAATATGTATTTTTATTTTTTTATTATAGATATTAGGTATTTTTATTTTATTTTGTTATAAATATTAAATCAAATATTTTATTTCTATTATAAATATAATAAATAATACTAATAAATAATAAAATATAAAATTAAATATAATAAAGAATAAAGATTAAAAAGATTTATCAAGATATTTTATATTATTTGTCTTCATTATAGGTTGTGTTTTTCATAAATTGTTATCACATTTCATTCTCATCTATTTTTTTTTTCGTTTTTGAAAAGAAAAATATCTATTATTTTTTCTCTTATTTCTTCTTTATTCTCTTCCATCCTCGAGGAAGAAAAGAAGAAAGTAATTATTTTGTCTCACTTAATAGTGAAATATTAGTTCAATAATTTATTTAATGAACCTCTTTTATATGTTTATGCCTTGAGTTTCTTACAAATTGTTCTCATCTTCCATTCTTACCTATCTTCTTTTGTTTCTGAAGAGAAAAAGATCAATTATTTTTGCTCTCATATCTCAAATGTTCTCTTCCATCCTAAAAGAGAAGGTACGTAATTCTCTTTTATCTCACTTGATAGTGAAATATTAGTTTAATAATCTATTTAATAAGCTTCTTTTATATTGATTTTTTATTTTATGAACATAGAAGAAAAAATGATTGTATTGTGTGTTTTTATAATTGAATTTTAAGTGTGGTTTGATTATTATCGAATTTTCTTTTGGTATTTATGTCTCTCAATTTTTTATTAGATTATAATAAATCATTTTTTTGTATTTTTTTTAAATAGGTATATTGATGAAGAATAAAAGAATAGATTCATTAGATTATCATTATACTAAGTTATATATTCATTTTTATTGTGTTAGTGACAATAATGAAATGTATAAATTTTGGATGTATTATTTTGGCTCCCCCGACAATATTGGTCAAGATCCGTCACTGCCTAAGTACTTAAATTATTTTATTTTTTACATTTTTATCTTTATAATTTTTTACGCTTGTAAAAAAAAAAAAAATATAAATATATATATATAGTTATTATATATATAAATAAAAAAAAATATTTTAACACACACACATATATATATATATATATATATATATATATATATATATATATATATATAAAAGTTATAATTAAGCTTGATTATTAATTTGGTCTCACATTTGAATAGATAAAATTAAATCAATTTAAAAGTTAGGTACTAAATTAAACCAAAAAATTAAATAGACTAAATTGAAAAAAAAATACTATAACCACTTTCAGATGTCATGAATGTGAATGTAAATTGCTGGTACACCAATGATATATCACGTGACAATTTACAAATTTTTAGAAAAATTAAAAATTGAAAAAAAATTTAAAAATTTAACGACTTCACACATGTTATATACATATATAATATTAACTCTAATGAAAATAAACAAATTAAATCATTTTAAATAATTTAAATATTAAATTCAACCAACTAATATAGAGAACAAATTAAACTAAATCAAATAATTAGAATATCATATCACTAATTATACATTTCCATAAATTAAGTGTATGAGTTTTATAAGTTTTATTAAAAAAATAGGGAATTAAATGATACGTTTGATAGCAGAAAACTGAATCTGATTTGGCATCTCTATCGGTTGAATTGTCCTTTAGTTCTTCCTCTATTTTATATATTTCACAGCCTCCACCTCCATCACTGACCTGTCAGTGTTTGCACTTTCAAGGCTGAGGCGTCGTTGTGAAAAATAAGGTTTGTGGTCTCAATTATCAATCATAATCTCTTCAAACAAGCTTCATAGAACATCCAAACGAGGATGTTGCGACTTTCGATTCGACGAGGTAAGTGGTTGCACGTACTCTTTTGTTGAGATGCCCACATGCACAGGCGCTGTTGAAGTTTTAGAATTGGAATTGATTGAAGAAATGATTAATTTTCCCCCCTTTTTTTGTTGTTGCAGCGAGAATGTTAAACTTTCTGGGGCCTCAGATCTCTGCATCGGGAAGGTCCCATTTCTCAACTGCTGTCGAACCATCTTCGAGTAAGAGCAATCCACCGGTAAGTTTTTTCTTGGAATATTTGCTTTCATGGGTATCTTTTAAGTACACCAGTTTTTGAAAAAGAATCGAAGCATTACTGCTGATTTTTTCATTTTATAAAAGTGTAAACAATTATTTACATATATAATATTTGCTTAAAGTTTGTGGAGTTTAGGATTATCTGGTCAAGTGGAGCATAAAGGGTTATCTTTTTGGCTTAATTACTCTACAGTGGTCCAAAATTGAAGTCTTGAAGTGATTTTCAAGCTTTAGGTCCTGCATGTAATTTCATTACCAGGTCATAAGAAATTTCAGAATAGGATTTGAAAATAAGTCTGTTAAGAGTCCTTAGTAGAATAAACTACTAGTGCTTAAGCCATGAGACTCACACTTTATGGACCAATCTGTTGGATTGGATTCTCTTCTTGTTCTTTGGTCGTAAATGGTTAAATTGGTTTTTACATAATTCAATATATGGTATCCTCGTTGACTTACATACCTTTTCTGTTAATTAATTCTTTTAACATCTGATTGCCCTTCTTTTTTGTTGGATTCCATCAGAGGGTTCCAAATCTTATTGGGGGCAGTTTTGTTGACTCAAAATCATCAACTGTCATTGATGTTATAAACCCAGTAAGTGTTTTTCTTTCGTTTGATTTATACTGCATTTATAGTTGTGTGTTTTTTTTTGTGGCTCTGTAAAATGCAGAATTATTATATATCTTTAATCTTATCGCAGGCAACCCAAGAAGTTGTTTCACAAGTTCCTTTGTCTACGGATGAAGAGTTTAAGGCAGCTGTATCTGCGGCAAAGAAGGCATATCCATTATGGCGTAACACTCCAATTACAACACGCCAACGTGTTATGTTGAAGTTTCAGGAGCTTATACGCAGAGATATGGTAAGCATCTTAGAACATTCTATGACTCTCACGTTCATTCTAAATCAAAGAAACACCCATACTGGAGCACAATATTTGTAATTGTTTTAGGACAAACTTGCCCTGAATGTGACCACTGAACAAGGAAAGACGTTGAAGGATGCACAAGGAGATGTATTTCGTGGTTTAGGTTGGTTTTTCTAATATGCTGCCTGAGAAGATTTTGTTGTGTGATAATAATTATGCTCATAGATTTTGATAATGCAACTTCTGAATATATATTTGTCATTTAGAGGTGGTGGAACATGCTTGTGGGATGGCAACTCTACAAATGGGGGAATATGTTTCAAATGTATCACATGGAATTGATACTTACAGTATTAGGGAACCACTTGGTGTTTGCGCTGGTATTTGTCCTTTCAACTTTCCTGCAATGATTCCCTTGTGGGTAAGCAGTCTTCTATCTTTTGGGTGAATATATTTCATATTCACCTTTACTTTTTTGCTTGGCATGTTATTCATATCAGCATGCATGAGATAGAAAATGTCTCTATAGAATGAACCAAAATCTTTGGCCTGAATATGTTTTTAGTTCTCAAAGTAATGCAATGTACATAATATGGACAACATAACAGATTCTGAATGTATATCATCTGCAGATGTTCCCTGTGGCTGTTACTTGTGGTAACACCTTTGTTCTAAAACCATCAGAGAAAGACCCAGGTGACCTTTTTTATTAATTTTGGTTATCTATGAATACCCCTGTCTATCAATACTGGAAAAATATAGTCTTATTGTGTTAGTCGTTCAAAGCAAGCTTATGGTGTCAGCCTGAACTATTCTGTGTACACCTTGAGTTGGAAACTTTCTGAATAATATAATTGCCTCTAATTGTAACCTCCTCAGTAGGTGTAAAGGATTTTGCGCTCTGATAGAAACTGGTTCAAATTAATAGAGAAAATGGGGGAAATTCCCCTGATTAGACTATGATTGCAGAACTTTCGAGGATTTGCACCTCCAGTTGCCTCCCAATCCTCTCAAAGTAAAAGATATCCCCCTCTTATGAAATAAGGCATATTGCCTTATTTCTTATCATCCAGCCCCCTAATTACAAATTTGCAACAAACTAAGGTTAGTAACAATGAACTTGTACCTATCTTAGTCACTCGGCCATTTATCTGATTTATGTTAAGGTCTGAGAATTGCATATCTTTGAAATGATAACTAAGACACCAAGTTGCAATTTCCAGGAAATAGAATTATTGACAATTTTTTAACACCCTTTTCTCTTATTAATCTTTACGTTTAAATAAACGTATTTTTTGGCTATGATTTATGTAAATGAGGAAGACGATGTTAATCTAGCATGAAAAGGAAATAAGTCAAGACCCAATTAACTTAACATTGGTGTCTTTTGAAAGGCAAGGATTTTGCTTAATGTTGGTCATCTTACTGTAATTTGTTTGTGATTGTGCTGGTTAAGAGAACGTTGTCAGATGTTACGTTTTTTTGGAAAATTCTTAATTAATTTTCATGATAGCTATGGTCTCCCTTGTCCACCTAGTCAGTGAGTATTATCACCATCTGTTAGTTTTTTTCCTTCCTACCCTTATTGAGCTGTCGTATTACAAGGTAATTGCTCTAGAGGGGTTGAACATATCTTAATGAAATCTTTTTGGAAATATTAAGTTGTTTGAAACTAATTTATCCCCTCTTCATGAAATCAACCTAGAAATCCAAGTTCATAGTGCTTTAAATGAAAAACAAACAGGAAAAATCTTATGCTTTTACAAGAATAGAGATTATTTTCAATGAAGATTAACTCAACAGTACAATTCCTCAAATACAAGAGAAGAGTAAGAAAGATTGGACACAAATGTTTTATGCTAGTTCAGTTATTTCAGACTTACATCCAGTTGGATTTTGACAACATTAGTCAAATCCTTCAACTATTAAGTTTCAAAGTATAAAAACACTCTTTACACAAGAATCTTAAAAGACTCCCTCAATTGAGCCCTACAAGAAGACTGTCTTAACACTCACAGAAGCCTTCTTCAAACAACTCGAGAAACACTATCGCAAGAACTGAAACCTACTAAAATTACCAAGGTTAAGGAAAGAAATCACGTGGAAACTGATTTACACTATTCAAATCTTTCTAAAATTTTTCTTTAAGAAAACTTTTCTTGCAAATGTAGCTTCTTGCGTTCTAAAGAAGAAAATTAATCTATTATATAGAAAAATAAGATTTCAAAATTTAATCTGTTACGAAGTTAGAAGTCGTTTTCTCACTTCAAAACTTGTTTTAATTTGTTACAAGCCTTGGCAATCCATTAAAACAACTATAGAAGCGCCTGGAGTTGAGCCGAAATCAATTCAAATTTTTTTCCAATGATGTTCATCAATTAAATCATTTTTTATTGTCCCAGAAGTTGATTACCGAGTTTGTGTTATTGATCAGATGGTACGGTAATTGATTAAATCGAAGTTTTGTGCTTTATTTGAGCTGCTCATTGTTATGTAGTTGATTATGAGTTTTTGTAATCTATTAAAACACAGCACCCAGATTCAGACAGAACCACAATACATGTTGTAATGATTATCATTTGGCTGCAATCAACCAATATGTGTCTTGTGAAAAACTAAACAACTTGAACCAAGTGAAATCTGTTACCATGTTATGTTTTTTAGCAAACAAGTTAAATTTAAATGATTTATTTTAATTCTATGGCTACATAAAGAAAATTATTACCTTAAGCATGATCTTAGCTAAAACTAAAACACGCATGCTTAAATCTAAAACACACAATACAAGATGCCACATTCGTTTTATGTTTGGCATGTAAAATGATAATCCAAAATATAAAGAGGAGGTCTTCAATCCTTGAAGTCAACAGGTACTCTTAAGTCCTAGGACACAAATTTTGCTTCACCAGCCCACTTTTATTGTTCATCATTCTTGCTCTCATATGAAATGGGAAGAAATAAATTTCAATGTAACGTCAGATGTGTTATCTCTGCTTCAGACCCCCTAATAAGATATCACTTGGCTATTATCTGAAATATGGTGTATTTTTCCAGGTGCTTCTGTAATGCTTGCAGAATTAGCATTGGAGGCTGGTTTGCCAGAGGGTGTCTTAAATATAGTTCATGGAACCCATGTATGCATCACCTGGTTTTTTTATTGAACTTTTGTTTGTCACTTATTTCTTGAGATGAAGGTAGTGAAGGAATCGTTGGCATTTGGTGATTTCATCATGTATTCAAGTTTTAAATTAAATCTACTAATTGCTTATAACATTGTACTTATACTGTTGATACCATCATAAATTTGATTTTACTCTTAAAACAGTTGTTCCAAGTTGAAAAGGTGTCAATGTCTCAAGCAGTAGCTGTTCTTTGTTTTTCTTACTGATTGATCTTCTTAATCATTCAACTGGTGCAGGATATTGTGAATGCTATTTGCGACGATGATGACATCAAAGCCATATCATTTGTTGGTTCAAATGTTGTAAGTCATTTGATACTTGTTTGGTTTCTCCATTTCATGATTTTATGTTATTCTTCTTTCGGTGACCTTAAACTACCCGAAGGCAATCCTTATTTGTCAGAAAAGTTAATGTTTTTTGAGGCTTGACTGTCTTAAATGTAAAGATGGATGAGCAAAATCACGTGATTAAATGCTTAGATTTTGCAGATAATAGACCACTTTTTATTACTGTGTGTGCTTATATGATGTTCTAATTTTGTGTCAAAGGCTGGAATGCACATATATTCAAGAGCAGCAGCTAAAGGGAAACGTGTTCAGGTAGGTGTGGTAGTTTATTTCTCCCTTTCGTAAAATTGATGGTGTTTAGCAACGCAATAATATGAAGTTGGGCAACTTCACTATTGTTTGCAGTCTAACATGGGAGCAAAAAATCATGCCATTGTCATGCCAGATGCAAATGTTGATGCTACTCTAAATGCTTTAGTTGCAGCTGGTTTTGGTGCTGCTGGTCAAAGATGTATGGCTCTCAGCACAGTTGTTTTCGTTGGAGACGCAAAATCATGGTATCATCTATTCTGTTTTGAGTTAATTCGTATTTATTGCGACTTTTATAGTAGCATATTACACTTGGAGCAAGTTTAAGTTCCTTTATTTGGTTGTTCAAAATGATCTGGAATTCTCAATGTATTTTATCATGTGCCAAGTGGAATCATCACCCTTGCACTGCAAAGATACAATCTAACTTCTCCATAGAGAAAGTTCTGTGCAATGACCGTATAATCAGAGCTTGTTTATATGGTTATTGTAATGCCAATGTTAGTATGACCAATTAATTATATTCATCATTTTTAATAATTCTGAGAACATTGTTCTAAGGAAATACTATTCTGAGTTGGTGAATTTCCTTGTGAAACATATGTGAAGGGAAGTTTACTTCAATATTTTTTGTCCTTAGAAAATTTATTTCAATGTTGTACTCGGCAATTTTTAAGAATTGCAACATTTGCAATATTTGTGCAGGAAAGCTAAACTCGTAGAGCGTGCGAAAGCTCTCAAGGTAAATGCGGGAACTGAACCTGATACAGACCTTGGTCCAGTGATCAGCAAACAGGTTTGTTTATGATTGGAAATCTACTTTTTCCACATTGGATTTGAAAGCAAAGATCTTGTGTATCATTCAGGCATTACTGTCATTGCCAATTGTGAAACATATTTTAGCTATTTGTATTTATGTTTCTCGGATAATTTTATTGGCTGCACAGGCAAAGGAGAGAATACACAAACTAGTTAAATCTGGGGTTGAAAGTGGTGCCAAATTACTGCTGGACGGAAGAAATATTGTGGTAGCTTTTATAAACATTCTGATTGAAAGTAATGTAACAACCAATTTCTCTTGTAGTAACGAATTCATACATGCATGACAAGTAGGTTCCAGGATATGAATCTGGCAATTTTATTGGCCCAACCATCTTATCAGATATCACAACCAACATGGAGTGCTACAAGGTTACTGAATAACTTTTAAGTGTATTCTAAAAGAATTCCCTTTAACTTGAAGTTTAGATGTTTATTGTACTTGACTGTCTTTGACATTGCACATGCAGGAGGAAATTTTTGGCCCAGTTCTCCTTTTCATGGAGGTGTGTCTGTTTGTTTCATCCTTAGAATTGCATTATTTTCAATTAAAAGAATCACAAAAGTATAATTTTCGGTAAAAGGTTTCCCATTTAGGAACAATTAACCAGTGTTAAATTATTTCTAACTAGAAAACATTTCCATTGTCTTAGACCAATTATATTGAATTTTTCATTGACTCAATTGACACATGCTGATAAAGTGTTCTTTTTTGGTCTTTGAACTTCATCAGGCTGATAGCTTGGAAGAGGCCATAAGCATTATCAACAGTAACAAATACGGAAATGGTGCTTCTATATTCACCACTTCTGGTGTTGCTGCAAGGAAATTTCAGACTGAGATAGAGGCAGGCCAGGTAATGTTTACCTAAGTGAGGAGTATTAGCAAATAACAACACATTCTGTAACTCTTTCTTTCTAATACCCTTGCTCAATTTCATATTGCTCATATTAAGCTTAGTATCAATCATGTTTTCTCCATCTACAAAATATCTTGTAAGATCTTGCTCAAGTTTCCAAGTTTAGTATTTGTTGGTTATATAATAAACAAACAAATATATTTTGACAGTGTTATTTTATTCATTGATAATGACTTGTTACTGCATCTGAACCAGGTTGGCATCAATGTTCCAATCCCAGTTCCTTTGCCCTTCTTCTCATTCACTGGCAACAAGGCATCGTTTGCCGGTGATCTCAACTTCTATGGTACGATAATGATTTCTCCCAAAGTTATTTCTATTAAATACATTGTTTTGGAGAATTTGCGTAGGCAAATAATGTTTGTTTTGAATTTGCTATGCTTTATTGAATTACAGGCAAGGCTGGGGTTAACTTCTTTACACAGATCAAGACAATAACACAGCAATGGAAGGATTCAACTGGTGGTAGCAAGATTAACATGGCAATGCCAACCTCTCAAAAATAATGTTGATTAGCCTGAGTGTGCAATATAATGCTTCTGAAACATTTGTTCCCTTCAATAAAATGGCACTGTTATGCTTTGTTCTTTCCCTTTTCTGATCTTTATGTTTCTTTTCTTTTGCATATTTTATTAAATGAATGTTTACGTGATTCACATGAAATGGTGTTAACTAAGGAACTTAATTGAATAACAAATAGAAGAATTAACATTCCATAATTTAAAAATAGAGAAACTTAGTCCTACATTTTAAATAACTATATCATTTAATTTATCCTTACTTTAAAAATAAGATTTAAAAAATCTTACATTTTACTAATGTTTTGAATGTTATTATCTATATATATAATTTGAATATTAAAAAATAAGTCAAATAGTTTTTTAAAGAATATTGCAACTAAGTTAACTTAAAATAATAGTGAAAATAAGTGATAGAAAAAAGAATAATAATATAATTAATTTAATATATATTTATATATTATTTATTACAAAGATATTATATATATATATATATATATATATATATATTATTGAAAAAATAATAATTAAATGAACTTTTTATATAATTTATCTCTAGTAATGTCTAGTTCTATTTATTTGTTTTATTTAATTTATCTTCAATTACCCACTAATTCTATTTATTCATTTTATTTCATTTATTTTCAGTTATGAAGTGGTACTATTATTTATTTGATTTAATTTATCTCTAGTTATACATGAAACCTATTTATTTGTTTTATTTAATTTATTTTCAATTACGCATTGTTCCTATCTTTATTTCATTTAATTTATCTCATTTTACATCGTGATCGTGTTTATTTATTTTATTTATTTCATTTCATTTATCTTCAATTATGTACCTGTCCTTTATATTAATTTATATTTGTGTTATTATATTTATTTTGTTATATTTTATTTCATTTTATATCTTTTAAAACATTATTAATTTATAATTTGAATATATATATATATATATATATATATATATATATATATATTAAAAATATATATTATTTTAAAAACTTTGATAAAAGAAAGTTACTTATATGTTTTATTGTTATTGTACACCTTTTGTGTTTGTTTGGATGATTATATATTATTTTGCTAAGAGTGACATATCTTGATAGTCATCACATCTTGTAAAAAAGTCTAAGGTTATGTTTGTTCAAAAAGAGTCTTAGTTTTCATTCTAATGAATGGAGATCAAACCCATGTGGTGTTTGTTTATGGGAAGTTACAGTTTGGTACACAAGATGAAAGACAGAGACTATGGAGAGGTCTAAGGAAGTTTTACCAAGTAGGTGAATATTTGCATAGTTCAAAATAATATCTTGAACTAGGATATTCATAAGCCAAACTTGGAACTATTTGATACTTGTTTAAAATCACCAAGGTTAGGTAGTCAATTTATATCTCTTTTATAGATCGATAAATGGTTGATATTCTCAAGAAATAAATTATTATAATTGTACCAATATTAATGTTCTCTCTAGAAAAATCTTATTGTATAAAAAGAAATTAATTCCATTGTTTATCAAATAATAACTTTATTTTTTGTATAATAACAGGGACATTACATTTAATGGTATCAGAGCCTTTCTTCCTAGTAAGGATAAGTCATAACAATTAGTACTTGTAGTAAGGAGAAGTTTTAAGCATTACTTTCAAACTTAAAAAATAAATTATTATAGAAAAAACTAAGATAATTGTTCATTCTTCTAGTAAAAGATGGATAACGGACCAAACATTACAAATGAATTGTTGAAAAAAATAATAATTGTCTTGGAAAATATGAATCGAAAACAAAACGTTGAACCCATGGAAAATGAAGGATTAGAAACCTTTCCAAGGAACAATTCACAAAAATTTAAAGGAGGATTTAATGTTGATGATGTTTAATATCGATACCAGGAATTGAAATTTTTTTTATTGGAATGACATGTGCTGATGCAAATAAAATCACATTTGTTGCCCTTATGCTCGTTGAAGAAGTTGAAAATTGGTGAAGATTTACAAAACAACAATTGAAAGATGAAGGGAGACAAATTACTTGAGAAGTCTTTAAACACAACTTTTTGGAAAAATATTTTCAAAAGGATCTTCGAAGGATGAAGGGAGTTGAATTCATTAATATTCGTCAAAGAACCATGTTTGTAGGAAAATAGGCAACAAAATTTGTCGACTTATAAAAATTTTGTCCTTACTTTAACGATAGAGTTGATGAACATTCTCATTGTTCTAAATTCGAAAGTGGACTGAGACCTGATATTAAACAACCAATTGGTTATTTTGAGATCTCCTCATTCCCAACTTTTGTAAATTGTTACATGGTGTATGAATTTGATACTAAGGCAAAACAAACTCAATGGAGGCAAGGAGAGCCTTTGAGGCACAAAAGAAATGAGTTCAATAATAAGAAACCCTATCAACTTCCATCTCATGTTTCTTGGAATTCTTCAGGACAAAAACACTCCTCTTATGGCAATACTTTAGGCATAACCAACCCTATCAAACACTTTCACTATGGAAGACCTCATCTATCAAGGAACTACACCACAATGACTATAACTTGCTCCATTTGTGGGAAGTTAAGTCATTATCATAATGAATGCAAAGAGTTAAATAAGAAGCAAGGAAATAGGGGAAGTAGCAGTAAAAGAAAGAATCAGGTTGGGAGACTAAAGACAACTGGAAGAGTCTTCACGGTAAATGGTATTGAAGTTTTTCAATCTTAAGATCTAATCCAAGGTAAATGCATCATAAATGGTCATCTCCTTAATGTACTGTATGATTCAGATGCTACTCATTCTTTCATATCACATGATTGTGTCAAACATGTAAAGTTATTTATCTCTTTATTACCATATGATTTAACTGTGTCTACTCCTACCAATGTCTCAGTCATCACTTCACTTGTATGCACAAATTGTCGTATTTCTATAGGCAATAGAAACTTTTATGTAAATCTTATATGTTTACCCTTGTCTCATTTGGATATTGTTCTGGGAATGAATTGGTTATCTTTCAACCATATTCTCCTAAATTATCATGATAAGACTTTAATTTTTGAATCATATATAGGTGGAGGTTTTGATTCAAAGGAACTAAAAGAGAGTACTACTAACCAGAATGAAATCATAAAAAGATCTCAAGTATGAATGATCCTAACTTCTTTAAAAAAAGTCAAGGAAGTTATAAACATTAATAAGTTTTTTGTTGTTTGTAAGTATCTTGATGTTTTTGCTAAGAAATTCTTGGGTTACCTCTACAAAGAGGAATAAAATTCACCATAGACTTGGTACTAGGATCAATACTTGTGTCTGTAACCCCCTATAGCATGTCACCTATATGTAGGTTCCTAAAAAAACAATTTGTCCATTTTTGTAGGGTCTCGAAGGGGCATGGAAACACATAAGAACTCTTGAATTATATTGGAAAAATATATAGAACTTCAGTTACTTCGAAAATGGTAAGATCTTTGGTGCAAAAACACAAGAGGAAGGACAATTAGTAGAGATGAAAAACAAATAGGGGAATTATTGGACAAACAATTCATTAGATCTAATGTTTCTCCTTGAGGTGCTCCAATATTGTTAGTTAACAAAAAAAATGGCACTATGAGGTTGTGTGTGGATTACCTTCAACTTAAAAAAAACACCATTAAAAACAAATAACCTCTCTCAAGGATTGATGATTTTATGGATCCAGTGAGAGGTGCTACGATATATTTCAAAATATTTGAGTTAAAAGCGAACGATATTCAAAAGAATACATTTAGGACAAGATGCGATCATTATGAGTACTTGATAATGCCTTTTGGTGTGATCAATGCTCCTACCTTTTTCAGTGATTGTTTTCATTAATGAGATTTTAATTTATTTCAAAAATCATGAAGAGCATGAAAGATATTTGAGGATTCTATCACAAATTCTGATAGAGAAAGTAATTGTATGGAAAATGGTCAAAGTGTGAATTTTGGTTAAAAGAAATTCAATTTTATGTTAATTTTGCTAAGAAATTCAATTAATCTTTTATTTATTTTAAATTATATATTATTTTATTTACTTCCATTTAACTTATTTTCAAATGTTTTTCATTTAATTAATTAATTTATTTTATATAATTTATCTCCAATTACATCTATTTTATTTAATTTATCTCAAGTTACGTATTGATCATATTTATTTATTTATTTTATTTAATTTATTCTAATTAAGCACTAATCATATTTATTTATCTTATTTAATTTATCTTGAGTTACGCACTTATCTTATTTATTTATTTCAATTATATCCAATTATGTTATGCACCAGTTTATATTAATTCATATTTGTGTTATCATATTTGTTTGTAACATTTTAATTCATATACAATTATTTATTTGATTTTTGTTATTCTTATTTTATTTTGTATTATTTTAAAAGGTTACTATTTTATAACTCTAATACTTATTATATATATATATATATATATAT
>Ga0214545_1008698_pt1 | contig 15983 bp, 8 predicted proteins | sample CNSS4metaG_FD_160064 | JGI IMG/M metagenome (GOLD analysis project Ga0214545, IMG submission 160064) | Root nodule microbial communities from cowpea collected in UCLA plant growth center, Los Angeles, California, USA - CNSS4 | ecosystem: Host-associated > Plants > Roots > Nodule | place: USA... | reverse complement strand
TATATATATCCATGTTGTTAGAGTTAAATATTTCTCCCCAAAAGTGTTAAAAGTGTTAAAAGGCATCGTGAAATATTATAGATTCTTGTTTTAAAGAAGGAACAAAGGATATCATAACATGTATCAACATCAATATTTAAAAATACCAATAACTCAAATTTACCTTTTGTACTAGCAAATCTACACAGAAATAGGTTAAGAACTTCACGAATTTATGAGGTTTAGGAAAGCCAATGGGTTTCTTTAGAATATGGTATTCTATATTAATCCAGTCAATATAAAAAATTCTTAACTCAAAAAAGTTATCTCCTAAATTGCCGATTGTTTGAAATGTGTTGTATTAGAACTTATATAAGCTAACTAATTAAAAGGTTACAGGAAACTTTCTTTGACCCAGTAACGATTCATCCATATGTATTGCCAACACATTTCCTTCAAGATCGATAAAGTTGAAGTGCTTAAGATGAATTTGCCTTTCCCAATAAACAAAGAATGTCTGCTCAAAATCTATGTATTTCTGCCAACACATCAAATTTATCAAAGGTACGTACATTTACAAATAAAACTTCATAAAATATTCCCAACTGTAATATATCTGTTTTATGAACTATATCAATCTTGTATTGGCTATAAGATATTCATAATACCAAACAGTGTTCACATTGAGGTTTTGCAAGAAATATTTCTACTACATCTAACATAATACAAGTAAGATGTTAGAAATATTCTAATTCAGGTTCATAACAAAAAGGAATATATGGATGAATTCTAATAAATAGTAAGAAAAAGTTTCTTCCAATTAACCTAATAAAAAAATGCTTACTTCAAGATCCAATCATTTACCAAAAAATCAAATACCAAAACACTACTTTATGTAACCACATAAAACAAATTTTAGACTTCAAATCGGATTAACGATCTAGATAATGCAAGAAATGAATGAAGACTAAAAAAATGACATAGTAAGAAAAGTTTACCTTTCAAGGTTAAGAACGGACAGCAAAAACAGATTGAAGTTCTTGAAGCGGTTACTAAAAGATGAAGTCATTTGAATTCGATACTAGAATAGGGATTTCTTTTGGATGGTAAACTAACAAAGACTGTGGAAACTAAACGGCAAACATCTATACATAATTATTAAAAAATGACGTCTTAAATTACTTTTTTGAGATAACTTCAATTTATGTGGAATTTCAAAGGCCAAACAAAACTTATTTTAATCCCACATTTAAAACTAACGGTAATTAAATGGACCGGAAGAAATGACTTAATTTCTTATACTTTAAAATCTTAGTTGTACTTTTCTACTATAAACCATAGCATACTCATTACATTCACAAGCTTTCATTAATTTGACAAGACAACATACCAAATATTTGTAGGATAAAAATAATAAAACAATTTTACTTTCGCGCCATTACATTGTTTATAAAAAATGAAGTTACTTCATCCATATATAAGTAGAAAAAAAATTATGCTTGCAGGTTATTTTTTTTTATATTAATTAATAGTAAATCGTTAAATAGTATATTTTACTTCATTATTGACTTTATTGAGTTGTATTACCTAATTCTCTCATGTATTTCATTGTTTTATTATAGTTACATTTAGTAGATATTAATTATCAAAGATATGATTGAATATGTCCTCCTACGTTTCTTCTGCAAATGCAATATCAAAAAGAAATATGTTGTTAAAACAGAGGAATATGAACAACAAAAATCTAGAACAATGCTCGAGTATAATCAACAACCAAGCTAAAAGAAGAATGTTCACCCCACTTTCTGATGTTAAAACAAGACAAAGAGAAATCGCCTAACAATTAGATAATGGTTCTGTTTTAGAATTCAAACAAGACAAAACAAAGCACAAACACTACTAAGATCTAAGAGTCTGTTTCAACAATTTGTGGTACACGGTTATACTATGATAGAGTCTGAAAGACTATCATTTGTTAGGAACAACCAATCAAAGCTAAGAGTGGATAAGTACAACAATATTCGTCAACCAAATTCCACTACAGAGCAAGAAGGATCAAACAAGGGGAAAAAAGTTGTGTTACCCTTGACTTTTGTTGGAAGCACTAGATTTATGAATCAACTATATTTTGATGGAATGACTATTTACAGTAATGTTGTTTTCTCATATCTATTTTTAACTCTTACATGCAATCTTAAATGGCCAAAAATAAGAAGGGTACTATCTAATATGAATTCGATAGCATCTGATAGGCCAAACATAATCTCAAGGGTCTTTAGAATTAAATTTGATCAATTACTTTCATACCTAACCAAGAATCACTTGAATGGCAGGGTTATTGCATGTAAGTATATATCCACATTCTATTATTATGAGTTAATTATTTTGTATATGTATACAATTGAATTCCAAAAACATGGTCCACCACATGCAAATCTACTATTATTTCTGCACCCCAATAGCAAATATCCAACAGGAGATGACATTGATAGGGAAATATCAGCTGAAATATCATGCCCTATAGAGAACCCAAAATTACACCAATATGTGAAAGAACATATGATTCATGGCCCATGTGGAATAGCAAAAAAATCACTATCGTGCACGAAAACTGGTAAATGCTCATGGTTTTATCCTAAAAAATTTCAAGTCAGAACAACTATTTCTGAAGATTGTTTTCCTCACTACCATAGGAGGGGTAATTCCATAACTGTTATAAAGAATGATATTTCTTTATACAATTGTTTTTTGTTCCATACAACCCCAAGTTGTTATTTAAATATCAAGCTCATATAAATGTTTAATGGTGTAATAGAAGTACTTCTATCAAGTACTTATTCAAATACATCAACAAAGATTATGACAGGATTACAACCACCATAATCAATAATGATAATGAATCTTTTACATTACATGACCATGTAGATGAAATCAAACAATATCTCGATTGTAGAGATATATCTCCAAGTGAAGCATATTGGAGAATATTTTCATTTCCCATTCATGGAAGGAATCCAACTGTAGAGAGACTATTTTCCATCTTCCTGGAGAGAAGTTTGTGTACTTCAAGGATAATTATCACATTGAGGATATAATAGGGAAAACACCTATTACCGAATCCATGTTCACAAGTTAGGTGGGATGCAACAAAATACATAAAGAGGACAGAAGTTTAACTTATCCACAAATTGTTTCCAAGTTTGTATATGTCAAAAAAGATAGATCATGGAAACCAAGGAAAATGGGAAACATGTTAGTTTTGAAATGGTTGAAAAGCCAAGAAGGGGGGGTTGAATTGACTAATTAAAAATTTAGGCTATCTTTGCAAGTTAAAAATCACCTTTAATTGAATCAAATAGATCACCAAGTTAGGATGCAAACAGTACTGAACTGTACACTTTCAATCAATCAAAAACAGAGTTAACAAATTGATTTTACTAAACAGATTCTGTTTTGGTGTAATCAATCGATTGAAACAGAAAAATAGTTGACTGAAATACTAGGAAAAATGTAGAAATGCAAATTTGAATTTTAAACCAGAAACAATGCTCAAGAATGATCAAGACCAGTTCCAAAAGATTATAAAAACATGCTCAATGTTGCGGATGCCATGAAAACATGCAAGAACATGAAAAAGATGGTTAAAGCACAAGTTCTTTAAACTTTAAAATGAAAATGCAAGAGAGAAAGATTAAAGAAGAGAGGACACCACGAATTTTTATACTGGTTCACTCAAACCTGAGCTACATCCAGTGTGTCAAGGCAACCTTAGCTTGACTTTGCACTATTTCAAAAGTTTTACAAAGTATCCACCCTTACACTTCCAAAATATGCAAAAATACCACAAAAGACTCTTGAATCACACAAGAATCACACCAGCACAGCAAGAACCCTCTTGCAGACCTGGAAAACCACCAGGTACACACACAAAGCTTGAGAAAGATCAAACCTTAGTGGTAGCACAGCCTTGCCTACCACAAACCACTTTCTCTAAGCTTCAAACCAAGCCAAAAGCTCCAAGAATTGATCCAAGATCAATCTTCAACAGCTGCAACACGTATGATCACGAAGGAGAGAGTTTCCACAAGTTTCCATAACAAAATCGTGCTCTAAAATGATCAATAGACCTCTCTTTCGAAAATCACAACTTTTATAGTCAAACTGTTACGAAATTCAACAGGTTGATTTTCAAATCAATCGGTTGATTTCACTTGACTTAAGTGAAATTAGTCGATTAAAAACTAAATCAATTGATTGAATTTGTTTCAATTTAAGATTACTGCAACCAACCTTTTAACCTGTTGAAAAATCATTCAACAGACTAAAAGAGACATTTTAACCTGTTGAAAAACCATTCAACAGATTAAAAACACAATAAAGACCAAACTACATCCAATTAATGCTATAAGGTCTACAACATGAATTACAAACTACAAATACATTTTCATAATGATGTAACTACATGGAGAGCACACGTTCCAGCCTTGATCACCATGGATATCATCAAATCTCCTTTCCTTCATCATTGTAGGCTTCATTTCAATAGTAATGGCTTCAAGATAGTTCAAAAGAGCTTCATTAAGTCTTCATCAAATCTTCAAGAAGCAAACCACCTTGGCTTCACATGTCAACAAAACATAATTGAAAGACTAATACGGGTGAATGTTAACAGTAGTGAAAGGCCCATTGTGTTACGAAGATATTAGGATAGTCAAAAATAAAGTCTACCCAACTTTTAGAGATGTCTGTGAGGCATCTGGATTCTTAGCAGATGATAATGAATATATAGAAGCAATTAAAGAAGCAAAAGATTAGAGATCTGGATAGTTTCTAAGGAAACTATTTGTAACCATGTTATTTTATAATAGTCTAAATAGTGCACATCAAGGATGGGAAAAAAATGGGATTGGTTGTTTGATGGAATACTATACAAAGAAAGAATAATAGATGGCAATCCAGGTACAAACTAACTTTCATAGTAAATCATTTATTTATTATGAAATTATGTGTTAATAAATTCAAATATCATTAATGCAGAACTACAACTAAACAATGGGATCTTGAAAAAATTAACTTTGTGGGAAATCGAGCAGCTTCTACAAAATAATATAAGAACCTTGAAACAGTTTCAATTCATGGCTTATCCTGATGGATTTGTTACAACGCATTATGGCAATAGATTCATATACTCTGAACTTGATTATAATGTTAGGGAAGAATATAATCTATTCCAAATGAACTTCAATTACATGACAGGTAAATCGTTCTTATCCACATGATTCTAGTATTACTAACTAACCACTATAATTGTACAGGTGAACATAAGAAGATATTTGAAAAGATCAACAAGGAATTGATGAACACCATATTAGGAATGTTCTTTTTGTACGGCTATGGGGGAACAAGCAAAACATTCATGTGGAAAAACATTATCTTCAACATTACGATCACATAGGAAAATTGTATTAACAATTGCATCAAGCGGTATAACGTCTCTTTTATTACCTGGAGGAAGAACAACACATTCTAAATTTAGAATTCCAATTCCTAGACTAGAAAATTCAATTTGCGACATCAAATAGGGTTCTGATGCTGCACAACTATTAAAACAAGCTTATCTTATAATATGGGATGAAGCCCCAATGGGACACAAATTTTGTTTTGAAGCTTTAGACAGAACTTTGAATGACATAATGAAAGACCAGACAAAATGTAATCCAATTTTTGGAGGAAAAGTTATAGTCTTTTATAGTGACTTTAGACAAATTATACCAATCATTCCTAGAGGAACTCGATCAGACATTGTCCATGCAACCATTAATGCATCATACCTCTGGGACCATTCTTAGGTTTTAACATTAACAAAGAATATGCGGCTATTACAATCAACATTACAAACATCTACAACATCAGAAATTAAAGAGTTCTTAGATTGGATAGTTAAAGTAGGAGTTAGGAATTAAATGAAACTTCTTAAATTAAGTTGTGAAAGGAAGGAAAGAAAAATATAGGTTTTGTTAATATCACCTTATCACTTGTATGCTTGAGAGATGTTAGAGAATGTGCGTAGAGGTATTTAACAAGTAGGAATGACATAATAATAATTCTAATCAACTAATAAAAAGAACTTGTGCTTGGGATGGGAATTATGGGATTTTAACAAATCCCGGAATAGGATGTGATGCCTCAAAAGGGAATTGGTAATATATGTGTTGTGATATTTGTGTTATCGCAAGTATATTGGACTGCTGATATAAAGATTCATATTATGATGTACCTTTTTATTAACATTAAAGTGATGCTTACTTTCATGATGAAATGCTTAAATGTTTATGTTGATTGGTACTTAGGAAGATGTTATGAGGAATTTTGTGGTATAGGAACTGTAATCAAATGAAATTGGTGGGTTAGATGTATGAATTCAATGCTTGGATGTGCCAGAACTCATGTTGTTCTGCCTAAACCAGTAGAATCTAAATTATTGGTGTGGCATCTGGCGGCGGGGGATTACCGGTAGACGGTCTGAAGCACAATTTTTCCTGGTTGCGCTTAGGCAGTGCCAGGTGATAGTGTAGGGGCAGGGGTCCGTTGCTGATGGATTTGCATGGACGATCTTAAAGGCATGGTCAAGGATATGCTAAATTAGTTACGAGCGGGGAGGTTTGCAACGGAGATGTGAGATGTGTGATGGATGCAGGCAAGGAGGTCCGTATTTGTTGTACTCTTGTGTGGGGATACGAGCAGGGATGTTCGTATGTTTCGTGCTCACACTTGAGGCTGCTGTGAGCGGGGAAGTTCATAGTAAGTGTTCACACATGTTGGACAACGAGCGGATATGTTCGTAGAACTAGACTACGGGCGGGGAGGTTCGTGGGTTAGACCATGAGCGAGTAGGTTCATGGGAGCATGATAATCCCTAAAGACCAAGGTTGTAATTGGATCTTTCTCATATAGGTTACGAGATTGTGGTGGAAAAATTATAAAGAATTTAATAAATTAAAATTGGCTAAGATAGATTGAGTGAAGAGTAATTCTTATTATTCATTGATTATATTATATTTTTCTTTCTCAGCTCACTCTTTCTTTTTGTGTTTGGTGATGATCGTGTGACTTATCACGCGGGAGCAGATGTGAATCCAGGTAAGAGTGCCGATGCATATAGACGGAGTGGGACAGACGATGGGGGATTTTTCTCTACGTTATATTTATGCATTTTGTAATAAATTTTATGATACTTTTTTTCTATTATGAACATGTAATAAAGATGAGCAGTGTAATTGAACTGTAGCGAGATAAGTTTTAAATTTTCCCACGCTTGAGAACTTTATATAATATTTTAATTCCAAAAGGACTTTTATGATATATGTTTTATCTAGTAATATCCATCTAGGGTGTTACATACAATCATGTGATAGCAAACAAACAAGACTCTATGACTCAATTATCCAGATACATATAATAAGATCATATTCACTGGATGCCTGCACTTATGGTTAACCTCCAATCATCTAGGGTCATTATCCTGCCAAAGACTAGGGCCTCCTACTACTTTCACCACTTGAATCAGTTAGTCTATTAGTCCGCTCTACGTGAGACTAACTGATTCTTCAGAGTTTCAGGATGCAACCTTACTTGAATCCTTATCTAATTATATACACTACAACACCACCATGAAATCTCACCAAGAGATTCATGGAATTATGTCTATCTCATACCACTTTCATGTTTCTCATTATAATTTCATGCCAATGTCCCAACCAACCAACCAATTCATAATTATTTCAGGCCGAACACAATATATAACAGTCTCATTTCATGACATAAAACATACTTGGTATCACATCTTACACTTTAGGGAGCAAATCAATCAATCATGGAAGCAACCAAGTAATTTAAAACCAATTTGTTGTAAATCTCACTTAGGCTAAAGAGCTCTCGCCCAAGCGATAAGAGTCTCTCGCTCAAGCGATAAGAGTCTCTCGCTCAAGCCATGAACTCTCGTTTGGGCGAGATTGCAAACAGGGAGCATTGTAGGTTTTTGTGAGTTCTCGCTTAAGCGAGATCCTCTCGCCTGAGCAAGATGACTTGTCACTCAAAACAGAGGCTCGTCGCCTAAGCAACAACTCAAGCAGAAACCAGGGGCGATATTCTACTATTCTCACCTAGGTGAGGGTCACCCGCTTGGGCGAGAACAGTAGGTTCTTCTCCCTGCTCACGCATGCAACATCGGACAACCAGCCAGAAACATAAACAAATATTTTCACACCATCATGAACATCATTCAAGCATTAAGAGCACGAAATAGAACTATCAACATGCAAAATATTTTAAAAGCATGAAAACCCTAGCTTCCCTTACCTTTGAGTGAACTAAGCTTAAGAGAAGGAAACATGTAGTGGGAGGAGCACTAGTACCAGGAAGCTTAAAAAGCTGAAATAGAACATAGGGGGACGAAAATGAGACCAAGACTGAGATTAAGGTAAAACCAGAGCTTAGGAGCTGAAAACGGAAAGGAACAAAGGTTGAAAGGTTACTTACTTGGAGAAAACTATTGAATAGCTCGTAAGGGAAGCTTGCTCAAACCCTAGTAGAGCTCTGTTAGAGAAAAAGAGAGGGTAAGAGAGTTGTCTTAGGAGTGGGAGGCAGAATGGAAACCGAAAGGGCAGCTGGGGATTTTGGAGAACTTGGGGCTGCCCTTGGACCTATCTAAGAAGGTCAGACCCAAAACGTTTTTAAGACACAAAAGTGGGTCTCACAGTTTAAAAACCTTAAAATTAAATTAATTATTTAGTAAAATAAAATAATAAATCATAATTTGGTAAAATAATAAATCATAATTTTGTAAAATAATAATTAAAAAGAATAACTAAATAATTACAATAAAATTATTAAAAAAACATAATTAAGAAAACAATTACAATAAATTAAAAAAAAATACATACCAGATGTCGAATAATTTTAAAAACAAAAACGTGTTAGAGATGTAGGGTTTCACAATTAAAACATAGCGGAAGTTCAATAAATTAAAATTAATTGTCACCTCTACTTTGACTGGTAGGGACATTCATGTAGTTAACACATATATTTGTAGGTGCAGGATAACTCATTGGAGGTGAGGGACTCCCTTTTCTTATTGGAAAACAAAACCTAACATGCAAGATAGTTTTGTTGTTTTCGTGTAATAAGAAATGAGAAGTAGAACCCTGGATCTCATATATAAAAGGAAATTTGCAATGAAAAACAAAAATTTTGACGTAAATTAATTTTTCTTATTTACAAAAATGTTACTGTAACGTCCCATTTAATTAATGAGTATAATTAAAAGAAGTGTCACACAATTATAATATAACAGCGCAGTACTAGAGTTTACCATAAAGCCTTACAAACCAAGGCACCCCACGATGCCACCAAAAATAAAGGAAACATGTTACACAGTTTACTGGAATCATAGAGAAATGTAAAGACGAACAAGTACATGGGCCGTAGCCCTAAAGGTAACCCAAGAAGGACAGAAAACTCAGCCCAAGAAGACTAAGCAGCGGAATCGTCTCTCCCCTGTTGATCACGGTTACCTCTCGCATCTGCTCCCATCAATAAATTGATGATCATCGCAAAGGTAGAAGCACAACATACAAAGCAACCAACAAGAAAAGGGTAAGCTAGAGCCAACAATATTTTTATCATGCAATCAAAGATACCTTCATAGTCCAATATACATATACAATATACATCTACCACACAAACATGTTATGACCTTTCAATCAATACACTAAGACCCGACTCGACTCATCCGGATACATATAGACTGGTCAGATTCAATGGATGCTTGCACTTGTGGTGGATACCTCTGCTCACCCCGAGCTATGTGTTACAAGTGTTACAATGAATCAATTTCCCTCACCACAAGGTTAGCCCTTAATGAATTTTAGGCCTCCTGCTACTCTCACCACAAGAGTCAGTCCGCTCTAAGTGAGACTAACTGACTCCTTAGAGTGTCAGGATGCAACCTTACCTTGAATCCTTACCAGACCATATAGATGGGGCACCACCATGGACACCCCACTAACAGGGGCCATGGAATTACGTCTCGACCACTGAAGCGCGGCCCTGAAAGTCTCACCTAGAGACTCCAAGGAATTACGCACTGACACGGACCAACATATATAAATAACCAAGAAATAAACACATACATTATACATATAATTTCATACCAACATCCATAACCAACCCTTATTTCTCACGGTTAAATCAATACCAACTCGTCATTACCAATCATGAGTAAAATGCTTCCTCTCATACCAATACCATGCCACTGGGTTACCAACCATCAAGGTCCATTGTTGCTCATGCCAAATTCGTGACCACACACACATATATATGTATCCAACTTCTCATGTACAACTCATATAGAAATCATGCCAAGCTCACAATCCCCCACATATAATCCCCTCCCAATCATGCATACTCATTCCCATTAAGCCATCATACAATAACCCATATAAGCACAATTTAAACATCCAAGCATAGAGGGAAAAACAACTCGGGACGCATCCTCGCCCAGCTCTTCGCTCAGGCTGGAGGGTCTCGCTCAAGCGAGAATGACTCTCGCTCAGGCGAGCTCCCCTCCGCCTAAGCGAGACGTTCGCTCGCTCAAAATGAGGGTTTGTTCGCTTGAGCAACGACTCGCATAGAAAACCCTGGGTGAGCCTCTGCTCATCTCGCCTAGGCGAGGCCAGCTCGCTTGGGCGAGATAATTAGTGTTCGCCACTGCTCGCATCTGCACAACACATACACACATACCAAACAGAAACTCCAGACAGTCCAGTCACTCATGGCAGCACACAAACTCAAGGAATCAATGAAACTACAATGGTACAAGTCAAAATCACACCATACAAAGAGGTTCTAGCTTCCCTTACCTGGAACGAGCTATTTTTAATGCCTCGACACCGAACAGCGGAGTACCACAACTCTAGGAGAAGATCACAGAACTGGAAAAAGTGAACAGAGGGCGTTTACTACTGAAGCTCTAACACTACACACGGAAATAGGACCAGAGATTTAGAAGTATGGGTTGGGAATACTTACGTGAGTCAAGAACGGAGTCAAGTGGAACGTGAACTGAAGGTATGCTTTGGAACCCTAGCAGAGGTGGCAGCAGCTCTAAGAGAAGGGGATCTGTTTTTACGAAAGTGAGCACAAGTTAGGGTTTGGGCGCTTTAAGTCAAAAATCGAATTGGGTCAACCCCCTTAGACCCATAAGATTGGACAGTCTATAGAATAAAAGGGGCAAAATTAATTGGGCCTTACAGTTACCACATATTTTTACTACTTCTTCATCGCTAGATGTAAATTAGATAACACAAATTATTACTACTTTTATGTTAATGGTAACATCGCAAAAACTGGATGTACATATGAACATCATGTCTTTAGTTTGAATTTGTCTAAAGTGAAAAGTGATCCGAAGCAAATATTTCCATAATTGAAATACAATTGCCATTAAATATTTGAAGAAAAATAATTTTAACTCTGTCACAACATAGAGATTGTTTGATGTGAGCTTTGGAAAAAAGGAACTTCTTTTGCATATTAAAGTAACAAAGATTCCTAACAACATATAATAAACAAAAAAACGTTTTCATGCAGTACAAAGTTAATTTAAATTTATACACTTATCATCTAAGCATGTCTATACTTTATCGGATATAAAATAAGAATGCTTATCATCTGACTTGCAAAACAGTCACATCTTACATGCATGATTTGTTATTAAACTAAAGCTATTTATAAAAATAATATTTTATAATAGTACTTTTATATTAAAAAATATTACTAAACAATTTAATAACATTTTTAAAAAATATTTATGCTATTAAAAATAATTAATAACATAGACTATAATGTTACTAAATTATCATATATATATATATATATATATATATATATATATATATATATATATATATTTTTATTTAAAAAAAAGCTTTTGCCAGAGTCAATAATAACAATAGAACCAATTAAGGGTGAACAGCATGAAGACAGTAAAATAACGGGGAATAAGACGCTCTAACGAGCCATGAACACATTTCTGATTTTCTGGAGAGTAAAAGTAGGAACAACAGAATTTTTTAAGGAACGTAGGTACCATCAGCCAAACTATATACCATGACTTCAAACCAAATAATTCAAGTTTGACTTCATTCATCAATCATGATAACTCTATGATTTAGGTTTGGTTTTCTTCTTGAGTCCGAACAAAATAATTCAAGTTTAACTTCATTCATCTACCATATAATAAGTTTATAATTTAAGGTTTAAGGTGTATTTTATAAATACAAACAATATTTTTTTATCGGCAAAAAATAAATACAAACAAAATAATCAAATTTTCCGGCACCCTCTTAATTTTCGTCTGTAATGTTATAAATATAAAAGTTTCTACTTTAAATTGAACAATACAAAAGTAAAAACTGTTTTTGTATTGCACAATTCAAGAAAAATTCTGAATTATTATGTCAAGTTCTTTTCTGTCACTCCGATGGCTTCCAACGTTGACACCACCGCCTGAAAGAATAATATAAAAATAATTGAAGTTTATCGTCATTCATATACCATAATAAAATATTGAGATAATGATGCGAAAATGACATTCATTCTCATTCGAAATTTTAATATAATTGGATAGTTAAATTATAAAAAGGAATGAATATAATTTTTTAATTTAATTATATTAAATTTTTTTAACGTGTCAAACATGTTTGTCGTAGATATCACAAAATTTATTTGCGTCTCCAATATATTTTTCATCTTATCATAATTTTATGCAATTATGTTCAACTAATGTATGTCAATTAAATATTTTTCATGTCTCACATTTGAATATTTCTATTCTTTTCTAATATTTTTATTTACTGTGTATTTTCCTTTAACATGAGAATGTTTAAACTTTCAATCTAAGTGTTCAATAGCATAAACCTTTCATTTACTAGATAATACAAATTTTTGCTTCATTTGAAAAACTATTTTGTTTCACTAAACAACTGTTATTTCTCAACCATTGACTATGTTGATATTTAAACTTTTTTTTAGATCTCTAAAGTACTTTTCATTTAAATCATACCCTTAATTATACATTTTTTTCCTTTATATGATTTTATTCAATAGTTTCTCGAATTGTTTCTAACACACACATTTGATAATTTTTTAATATTTTTATTTGTTGCTTATTTTTATCATGTAAAATATTGTTTTGATATATTTTATGTGATTATTTTTTATTTTCTAACTCGTTATTATACTGTAATTTTGTTACTATAGTTGTATAAATAAAGTTTATTACTATAATATAAAATTTTAATGTAATTGTCATGAATTTCTTTTATCGCAATCCAACATATATTGAAGTTCAAAAGATACAATATCTGTAACATCTCATTTAATAGTCATGTAACTACTAAACACAATATTAGAAAAAGATTCTGCAAAACAGATAGTAACTACAATATTTAAAATATTGTTACCGTCATCCCAAAAGAACAACTATAGCAGATATTAAAAATGTACACAACTAGTCCTACTGAACAAAAACTACACTTAAGCATCCAAAAGAACTATCTTTTCTTAGTGCCAAGCTCTATTGATCAATATCATGACTACTCCTAAGTGGAGCATCCTCACCTGCAAACCTATCTGCTCAGACAATTATGTCATCATCGCAAAAGGTAACAACCAACTACAACAACAAATAAGAAACAAAGGGTAAGCTCATAATTATCATGCCAACACACCTCATACATGACCATATGTCCATATGAATAACAAACATTGACTCGACTATCCGAATACACGTATCAAACATCGGATCCCCTAGTGGTCTACACCTGTGAATGATTCCTAAACTCTGGAGAGTTTAGCCTCAATTATCACCCAACCATTAACAAGGTAAATCCCTTTCACGCCTAGGACTTGATCAAATCCAAAGGCTAGGATCTCCATCATCTTTTCACCACATAATGTACTCTACTCTACTTGAGTTTGAGTAATTATTAGAGAAAGGATACCAATCAAAAAATGAATCATTACGTTAATGCACACACTACACTTCCACATAGAATTTCTCCTTCAAAATTCTCTATACATGACCAAAACAAGACATATCTAACTCATAATCAATTTGTTCCAAGATAACATATATTCCATAGAATTCAAACAATCATATTAATTATACTCACATAGATAAAAACAAGCAGTGAATCAGAATTGGCAGCGCTCAGTGCCAAACTTCAGCGTTGAGTGCCAATTGCCTCGCAATTTTCAATGCTTAGCGTCAAGTCCAACACTTAGCGTCCTTAAATTAAAATCCTCCCAGACCTGCAGAGGTCCCAGGGCTAAGGCACCGCCCGACCAACGTTGAGCGCCATTTGCCTCGCATTTTTCAGCGCTCGACACCGCTCGGCCAACGCTGAGCGCCATTTGCCTCACATTTTTCAACGCTCAGGCACCGCTTGGCCAGCGCTAATCGTCATATCAGAAGATAGCACAATTTTGGTTTTTGGGCGAATTCGATACCTGAATAATTCATGACTCAAATTGATATTTCTACCACTAGTACTGAATTTTTAAAAGGAGGTTTACGTTGCAATAGTAAATACCAATTGGGGTCCTAAATCAAAGGCTCTTCTACTCATTTGCAACAGGAATTCCCACAATGCAGTTCTAATTCAATTCACACAAGCACATCCAATTTTTATCAACAAACAACAATGAGCCTTTAAATTTTAAATGTCAGTGAACATGTGAAAGCATTCATTAGACCTAACAGTAATTAGCTTCCCTCACCTGATCGAAAGCCTCAACACCAATAGTGACTCTAAACTCTCGTTTTGCTACTTGACGCGGAATTCAACCTAGATAGTACTCAAACAGAATCAAGGTATCCCATCAAAACCATCGATCATAGGAAAATCACATGGCAACCTCAGAATCTACGAACGATCCTTCACTGGCCGAACATAAGGGAAAAAAATTAACATAAAAGGGAATTGATCGGATGAACTTCGAGATCTCTTTGTGACAATCACTCTTGTAGTCTTTAATTATCAAATAGAGGAGAAAATTGTGAGATATCTTAGAGAGAAGGCAAAGGTTTCCTAGAACATTGTTTCTAGAGAGTTGAAGTGTTTTTAAGTAATGAGACCCTTTTATGAAATTTATATTTATAATTAAGCATTTATTTATTAAAATAATATTAAGGTCTCATTATTTAAAAAAAAAAAACAACATTGTCACTCTTAAAAATAAGATTTTCTAGGTTCTCATAATATCTATGTTAAATTTTTATTATTATTATTAGTTTAATCTATGTTCTTTGAATGATTTTGATCAAGTGATGTATTATAACTTTTATTAGTATATAAAAAGAGATTCAATAAAATTTAAAAAGTTGCAATAGACAGACCTTTAAAATATATTTTAATTTGAATATTTCTTTTCCTTTTATACTTTTTTAAAAGTATTTTTAAATTTTATCAACTAGGTTTCATTAAGGTCTGCAAATTTAATAAATGTTTTGATTCTCATGAAATGTTATTTGGTATTCTAATTTGAAATGTATACAATTATAGTTTCTTTATAAATATTTGATATCGAAGGAACAACCCTCCTCTTAATATTGAATATTTGATAATATTATGTTTCTTTTACCGTAATTTTTTTTATTTTTTTTGTAAAAATTAATTAATTAATATTGAAATAGTAAGAAAGCGGGTATGGATACGAGTATATACCCGTTATCCGGTTTGCACTAGTGGAAAATGTGAATATAACAACGACATATTACATCATTTATTAAAAAAACGATGTAATAAAAAATGCGGTGGCAGTTTCGTAAATACTTAAACAATATAACATCGGTTGTGCAAATAACCGATGTGGTATTAGTTTTTATTCAAACAACACGTCTTTCCCTTCTTCTCTTTCGGTTCGAATCCTCTTTTCTCTCG
>Ga0214545_1008692_pt1 | contig 15991 bp, 6 predicted proteins | sample CNSS4metaG_FD_160064 | JGI IMG/M metagenome (GOLD analysis project Ga0214545, IMG submission 160064) | Root nodule microbial communities from cowpea collected in UCLA plant growth center, Los Angeles, California, USA - CNSS4 | ecosystem: Host-associated > Plants > Roots > Nodule | place: USA... | reverse complement strand
TCTAAAATTGTCTATCTAAACATCATTAATTCTGTTTAAGGGGGAATCTAGAGAAAAATTAAATTGATTGGTACTTCTTATTATTTTGCAAAAGAAAGAAAAAACTTTCATCTATCTCAATTTTTTTTTTCACAGTGACGTAGATATGACAACTAGATTCGATTTTTCTGTCTTTGTTTAATTTCCCTATCGATTGTATTCGGTTGATACATGTAATTAGGGATCACAACTAATTTCGTTTGTTTAGGTATTGTCTGATGTTGTTTATATTTTAACGGAGAATCTCCAACTGATATAGAAAATATCTTACTTTTTCTATTGGAGATAAAGATGTATATATTCATCCCAAATATTAATTTTCGTTATTTTTTTTTTATTTAAATTATTAAATACTCATTATCTATTATCTATATATATATATATATATATATATATATTATTTATTTCTTTTAATCATTTGACTTGTCATAAAATTTATTTTCATCTTCGATTCAAGATATTTTTCGTCTTATATCACAATATTTATACAATTATATTCAAATGATATATGTTAATTAATTTTTTTTTGTCTTAATTTGAATATTTTTACTATTGTTTAATATTTTTATTTATTGTATATCTTCTTTTCACATAAAATTGTTTAACATCAATTTAAGTGTTCAATAACATAAATTCTTCATCTACTAGGTAATATAAAAACTTTATCTTCTTTATTTATTATTAGATTTTGTTTTATTTGAATAACTATTTTGTTTCGCTCAAACAATTCCTATTATCTTTCGTATAAAAATGGTTAAATTTTAAAAAATAATCACTAAAAATATAAAATTGAAAAATTAATTATTTTAATTTAAAAAATACTTATTAAGAGTAAATCTTTTATATAATACCATAAATGACATTGTAAACATTCAAAAATGATTTTTATTTTCCAATTTTATACTACATCGCATTCTCTCAATCACCTTAACATAAATCTAACAAATATTAACTCATTTCATATAAAATTAAAAATAAAAATTAAGAATGACGGAAAAAATTTCACAAATATTTAGATAAAAAGTCAATTAAACCTAAATCTAAAATAAAAGGTAACAATTGACCCAAAGAGTAACAAACAAAAATTAACGTTCCATATATATTTTTTTATATATACTTTGTTGTTTTGTGTCTAATTGCAACTAACATAGGTAACATGGGAGATTCCGGAAGTCTGGAACGGTTGTTAAATGATCGTAATATGGCCATAGAAAAACAATTTTAGATTGAACAACGATGTAACAGGTTAACTCTGTGTGTATCATTATTTTTAATTTATATTTATTATGCTCACATTATATGTGAAGACTTATCATGATTTTTTTTTATGCCTTAATTAATTTTTTTCAACGCCATCGTAATTAAATATAGTTTCTATACGAACACAAATTTTGGGTCTTCACTACTGGAGTCTAATTCTGTCGGTTATATTATATTGCCTATAATAATCTTTTGTCAAATTTCTTTAATGGATTTCGCCTATATTATAAATTGAAGTCCATAGTTTAATTAATTATTTTATCACTAAAAAAATGTGTGTCATGACTTAATTTCTCGATGACTTATACTTCTGAAGGACACTTCTTCAGGAACTCTTACGAAAAATACAATGCCAATCTTTTAGAAAAGAGCAATTTCCGAGTCTTTTTTCAAACTAAACTTTCACCAAATGTGATATGCCCTCCTATTAAAGTTTTTTATACTTAAGTTTATCAAATATAAAAATGTCAAAATAGGTAACTCAACTCGGTTTATCAGATGTTTGAATAGTCTTTAACTATTATTTTTATAATAATATTTCAAAAGTTAGATGAACACTTTCATTTCATTATTATAAAATATAACTTAAATCAATTCATTTTCATTGTAATGTAATAATACATTGCAAAAAAATATAAATTTATAAGTGAGTCAACCCACCAATCCGTGATGGACCAAACTGAGTTGCAAAATTTTTGACTCACCAAAGAGTGAATCGGATTGAACTGACCCTTTTTTTAGTGCAACTCATTGTGAATAACTTGTGTGAGCTGGATTGACTCATTTTGACATCCCTACTCAAGTGTTAATATGGTTGAAATTATAAAATAAAAACATGTGATATAACATTAAATGAATTTTAAATTTTTTTTATTTGATATTCTTTTATAAATAATTTGTGTAAATTATATAGAGTGAATTTTTTATTTATTTATTATATAAGTTGAAGTACTATCTTCGATTTGAATTTTTCCTTTATTTGTTTTATATGAGAATATAAAAACAAGAGGATGTTATTAGTTACTAATTCTTTTATAGTTCAACAATTTGAAAAAAATAATTAGTTTTTAGTATTTCATTACACAACTGTGGGGACTTTCATGACAATACTGATTAATTTTCTATGCCAATTAAATAATAATCGACATAGTATAATTTAGTTATTATGTCGATTACAATTTTAACTATTGGGGTTGTTAGTTGATCTTGAGGTTATATAGCACTTTGTTCTTCTATATAAGATGTCTAATCTTTGTTTGTTTTATAGCTAAGAAATAAATTGATTCACACTTTGACAAACTTATTATTCAAACAAAACTTGATATTTATTATTTGTTATCATAACAACTTTGGGTAACTTGTTGGCAAACCTTTATGTTGATTTATGTCTTACTCATTTATGTGTTAACATTAACATCCACATGCATTCATCATTTACACAATTTTTAAATTAAAATAGAATTCTCAAATTGCTATGAAAATAGAAAACAAAATTATTCCTATTGTTTAAAAATAGAATTTACAAAAACTAGCCAAAAATTTGTGGCAGAATCAATAAAGTTTTATTTATAATTTCCTCTACCAAATCTCAATAGAGTTCAACTCGAATCGATCTGGTTTGAAATTCAACACAACTTTTGACTCAATTCGACCTTCGACTTGAACCGCTCGTCTTAACCTTTTTGCTTGGCTCAACTTGAATTTTTAGACTTGTGGACATTTTATGTCATAAGCAATTAACAATTCCATAACTTAGGAAATTTTAATTTCTTTTTTTGAATGAATTTTAAATTCTACTATTTTAGCTATTTGAAATACCTTCTTAAAATTTATCAATTTCAATTTTCTTTTAATTTTCTCATCCAAATATATCATTTTTCATGAAAGTATTTCAAATTCTTCAAAATAAATGAATTACTCTCTTAAAAAAAATTCCTCGGAAGGGATCAAACAAAAATAGCTCAACAAAAATCTTAAGGAATAAAATACTAAAATAGGTTAAGAAGACTATTTATAGAGGTAGGACGTAACATGAAATAAAATTTAATACCCAATTAAAAAAAAACTATTTTCACTAAAATAACTACTTTCTTGAAATTTGGAGAGAGAGATTGGAAGAATATAAAAATAGAACTAATCTTTAATTAAAGTTTGTCCCAATAATAAATAGTGAACATTGTAAATTGGGTGATCAGTTAATCCAAATATTAAAGTATAAACTAAATCATTAACACATGAATAATAAAAATTAAATATATAAAATTGTAGTAGTACAAACAATTAGAGTAAATTACATTCAACCTCAATACAAAACAATTATGTGGACCATTCTCGCTACAAGCATATAGAGTTGATATATCTCTCTCATAACTCTCTTAAAATGTTATATAAAATAAAGATTGATGTTCAACTCAAGTCTTGAATGTCCAACAATAGGGATTTCCTCCTATTCATGATTTTCTTCTTATTCAAGTTTCAGATTTGGTATTTAACCTTGAGGTTTTCTCTCTAAAAAGATTCATGATTAAGTTTAAAAGAATATATTAAATTAAGTAAATTGAACATTTATCGATGCAATGTAATTCTCTGTATAGTGTGTGAGTTTAATTAACTAGTATATTAATTTGACAAACGTATAATTATCATATTCTTCACTGTTTCTTATTTGACTGCATGCTTATGATACACCATATTCATTCTTTCTTCTTTGATTCTTATCTCCTTCCATCAACAATGTAATGGAGAATTTTTCTTTATTATACTTTACCTTTCTTTAGACGTTATTTTACGAGTATTTGATTATCTTTGCTAAGGTTTTTGTGTTTATAATCATGATAGAGCAATACTAATTAACACTTGTACACAAGTTAAATAGATAAAATTATATTAGAGAATCTTTTCAAATTAGTAAATAATTAACTAATTTTAACTTATAAATAAACTAATTTTAATTTATAAACAAATTTATTTATTTATTTTTCTAACGTGAAAATTTTTATATAGAAGTTTGTCTAAATATACCCTAAAAATACATTTTATTTTTTAGTTTTGATTTTGATTTTCAATCATAAAATGTGATCACAATCTTAAGGCACCAACGTGAGCATTATTAGTATTGAAATTTTCTTTCACTAATTTCATTTTCACCAGGTTTCGCGGTGCAACAGCGTGATTTGGATTTCTTCCAAAACGACGACGTCCTTCTCATACCGTCACTTTATCACCTAATATATCGCAGTGGGTCCCAAATACCCCATGTGCCTTTCCTCGTTTTCCGTAGGTTTCTGTTTCTCCCATGAAACACGACCATGATTTTACTTTGTAAAAATAAATTTAAGTACTATAAGAGAGAAATACGAGAATAAAAATTTAATTTAAATAGTCTAAGATTGTAAAGATTTTCTATGATGTCAATGATTGACTTTTACCGCAAATATATTTATATTTTGACTGCTTTATAGGTAAAGTAAATATAAAGAAATGTAATATTATATGAACAAGAATGGACTTCTCAATATATTTCCTTTTTCCAATGCAAAGAAAATGTAGTTTATTTCGTTTCAGGTTGACAAATTCTCACCCAGTTTTTTATTTTATTTGTCATAATTTATTTTTTAAAATGATGCTTCTATACTTCAGAATTCCAGACATTCTTAATTATATCAAATTATATTTTTACATTGACTACAATTTTAATTATTTAATTTATTTATTAAAAACTTTCCATTTAAATTTATATTGAACCATACATTTTTTTTAATTCCAAAATAAATATTTTATGAGGTAAAATGATCATATGTATTTAAGTTTTTTCCATTGAAATTTGACTTTGTACTTGAGTAGCGAATTTAAGTCTTCACAATACTAATATCATCACGGTTTTCTTTACCTTTCTCTTCTATCCTCTTCCATTTATCATATATTTAGACAATCAAATACTTCTATAAAAATACAATAAAAAATTACACTTGCATAGTAAGAAACATATAATCTTTCCCTACCTTTTAAATATACACAATTTTACATTTTTAATAAAACTATTTTCACTTATTTTACATTTTCTTTTGAGGATCAAATTCAGTACATATATTAACTTTTAAATATACATATACACAATTGAGAAATGAAAGACTAAATTTGCATTTTCTTTTGAGGATCAAATTCATCTATATAAACATATATGAACCTTGATATGTGTAACTAGAAGATGGGGGATTATTTTCAAATATTATATTATGTTTTCAGTAGAAATAAATTTCCTTATCTGTAATAAAATTATAATTTCCTTTTCTTATAGTTTTTAAAATTTTTGTTGTTACAAATTTATATTTGATTGTAATGTTAGTATAGGAAAATTTGATTTAAACTTTAAGAAACTTTTATATTGTAATTTTTGAATGAATTTATTTGGTAGTAGTATAAGAACAGGAAATGAAAAAGAGTGTAGACAATATACAGAATTATGCAGAATCTTTTCAAATGTTGCAATTTGAACAGTAAAATAAAACATTAGCCATTGCTTCCTGCATTCCATCGATTTCTCTCTGTGTTCATCAATATAAGGAAAATATTTAAATATCCTTCACCATCATACCCACACTTCCATTTTCACCACCACTCCCATAGCTGCAACAGTCACCTAAAGGCTACTGCAGAAGAAGAGAGAAAATGCTAAAAGAATTAATTTCAAAATGTTTTTTTCAAAAAAATATTTCATGTTTTTCAAATCCCATTTCATATCGGAAGTTTTATTCTGGGAAACTTTGCTCCGAAAATATTATTTCAAAATTTTCGGAAAGCCTAGTCCAGAATTTATAATTCCAAAGTGACTTTTATACAAATAAAATGGTCATATTAAAAAATTGAAGAGATGCTGGAAGCAATTACCTAAAACCTTTTGCAAACTTAAGATAAGATCAAACACACAATAAAAATAAAGACAAGGGCGATGCAGCTCAATCGAGACGAAAATTTCTAATTAGTGACAAAATTCTTAAAGTTGATTTCAGATTTGAAAAAGGAGTAATTTGAAGTAGAAGCTTTAATGTGTGAAGACTGGTATTGTAACAATAAACAAGAAAGTGCAAAAGTATGTTGTCTTAAAGTTGAATATAATTTAATAATGGTTTAAATAATGAATGTGCTGGCTTGTTTATAATCATCAATTTGGATAGCAGACATAGGCACTTCAGAGTTGACTGGTTCATCATCAGAATCCTCACTCTGGCTGTTTTCAGAACCCATTGATGCTCCTCCCTTTTGGAAGTAATCAGTTTTGAAATCATAATCACCATCCATTGAAGCTTTCTTAGCCTTTTTTCTTTTCTTCTTCTCTGCGCGCCACATTTTTGTATTATGCATACCGTCCGCAGTGTATAATTTTTCATTTTGCCTACTTGATGCACTGTTATCTTTGTTCTTCCCACCATCATCTTCCATGGATTCATCCACCTCACCCACATTTCCGGGACCTTCGCCTTGGTCACCTGACTTCGCTTCTGTCTCATCCTACAACAGAATGCTTTAATTAGTAAGTCTGAAAACACTCAAATTCCCAGCATACGATTCATATCAACAATAGTCAATTCCTTAGGAATTTTCTCTAAACGGTTTCAAGAAACAAACCTCCAACATCATTTCAGTAAGATTGAGAGGGTGACTTGAAGGAATTTCAACAGCACTGAAGTCATCAACAGATTTAAGGCTCCCAATATATGAAGATTCATTGTTATAGACTTCATCAACGTTAAACTCTTTTGCAAATTCAGAAACTATCTTCGCCTCTGAAGGTTCACCTTGATCCCTATTTGGGGGCATGGTATAATACTGGATTTTACCTGAAACATACAAACAGAAAGAGAAATTTTCCGTTTAGTTCTTTCTCAATTTTAACTTCAACACACAGAAAAGTAATCGATTCTCTGATCATAATTTAAGAAATTCCATGTATGCGTACCCTCGTTCCAATCACGAAGAACAATTCTTGCAGCAGTAGCAACGTCAAATATTCCACGCTTCGTGCGCTTGCCCTTAGCTTCAGCTACCTTCAGCAGAAAGTCGTCAACATCACCTACATTGAAACTGGGAATTTTGTACAGAGTTACCAGCTGCTCAGGCAGACAGAGCTTTAGAATTTCCTTCACTGCGTTGTCCAAGTTAAAAGAAAAGAAATAAGTCTTTCAATTTACTTAACAAGAGTCAGTACAGCTTAAATCAGGATTTTCCATAAATAAAATAATTGTATCATGCAAACTTCTAAGTGTTTTGGAAATTAGAATTCTCATTACTGAATCAAACATTAATTTATATCTAAAACAAGATAACAGGAAACATAATCCAACAACCCGCACATAGAAAAATCCAACGTTCTACTACATCACCTATCAGTTGCACTTTTAAAACCTAACAGAACTCCATTTTATAACTAGGATAAGTGACAAGATCTAATGAAAGGGTGTTATTATCACCGACATCCTGAGAATGGTTAGATCAAACCACACACAACCATATAGTAAAATACAATGTACACACCCAGCGACCCACGGACTTACCTCATTCACACCATCATTGTTAACACAAAAGTAAAGGGAAGTTGTAAAGAGGGAACGATTCTGAAAATTATTGAATTTATAATTGAAAGTCATTCTATTTGAGAAAATGGAGGAAAAGGGGACAAGAAATTTACACAAAAAAACCAGATGTTAAATTAAAATGTACAATGGACCAATAGCACTTATGCTTAAAAACAGACATAACATAACACGTTTAAAGACAAAAAACACCCTTATATATATAGCTACTAGTCAAACCAAATGCACCAAAAAATAGCAAATACTTCAAACTTTTGTAGAATTGAATAGAATTTCTTCAATTTCACAAGTTCATTTTCTTTTACTATTTTTTCATGTAAAATACCTATAAATCTTCTACCATTCATTTCGAACTGAATTAATGCAAATAAACAACCTGAATAACCAGATAATAAGAGGAGGGAGGAATGACTTGGTATACCTGGGCTAATAGGATCTAACTTCTCAATCCTCTTGCAATTTTTTAAGGCAATGGAAGCATCATTTTCTTGAGACTTCAGCATAACAACACCAGGACAATCTAGCAACTTAACATTTTTGTCCAATTGAACCTCTTGCATTGACCTTGTTAACCCCGGAGTAGATCCAACATTGACAACATGAGACCTTTTTAAACTATTAATAAGACTACTCTTACCCACATTGGGCAAGCCAATCAAACCCACAGTTATTGACTTCTTGATCTGTCAAGACATGGAAGGAAAACAACAAAAAAATCAATAATTTACAATTAAAGGACAAAAGCAGAAAAAACAAAACAATTAATAGATAAGCAATAGACATTATAAAGACTAGAAAAAAAAAATTACACCAAGGAAAATAAAAATTAAGTCATATGCAAAATCCCCAAAAGGTAGCAATGATAACCCACGAAGATCCACACTAAAGCATATTCTTCCAACTTAAAAACTGTATATTTAATTTTTCCTGTGATTGACCAAAAGTTGGCACATTCATGCACAAGCAAACAAATGTCAGAGATCAGTGTCACCTAGATGACTAAATATGTGTGTTTGTTGTGTGTGTGCAAGCTTTTAACTAGGCGCAAACTTCACTTTTTTTTTAGAGTTAAATTAGACCTAAACAGACATTTCTATTCTGATTCTAAAAATAAAATATATTTGGATAATAAAATCATTTTCAACGGATAAAATAGAACCAACACTACAACAGTAAGAAAAAATCCTATCTAACAGAATTGATACTTATCTTACAGTAGAAACTATGATTCAGAAAAAGGCATCAACAACATAGAGAACACCAATGCCAACAATTCTCAAGTCCCAACAAGAGGTGATATTATTTTAGGAGCAAGTACCATAGACATAGGGTTTAGTAATAATTTAATTTCTACTGACATGTGAAAAAAATAGCGTGATCTACCACTTTATTTTTCTTTTTGATCCGGTGCACACGACACATCCACCTGCAAAAGTTGCTTCAAATTGACTCTAAATGTAAGAACAAAAAATGAAAACCAACTCACTTAGGTTCTTCACTTCTCCCTAAGTATATATACTATGAATTATTTGCAAAACCTTCTGATTTTATATTTGGTTCAACATTTAGGTTTGCCAATTTGACAACATTTAAGTTGGTTTTTCAAGTGAAGGCGTCCCTTATTGTATAATTTTCATGTCAAGACAGTGTATCCAATGCACATTAGATCATCACATCACATCACTAAAAAAAATAAAAAAAGATGATCTAATGGTGATTAAAGCAATGGGTTAAAAGTGGGTCAAAAAAAGTGGGTTAAAGTATCATTGTCCATTTAAAATATCCCAGGCTAGAATGCAGGGAAACACATATACAACCACATCCTTACGTACCAAAAGAGGATCAGCAGTGAATACATAAAGGTTTCTCAATCATATATCAGATAAAATTCCATGAAGGGAAGCACAATACCCGAACCAAATTTAAGTTGCAATTTTACAAACAACTATCATCATTAAATCTGTTACCTCATGACTTCTTGAGTAATTCTTCAACAATTTGAGTAGAGTATCAGCTCCAACGTTTGATCTTTGTTGTTGTGTGCTACACTTGAAGGCCACAGTAGGTAATTCTTCTCTAAGGTATTTGAGCCACTTCTCTAAAACTTCTTCAGGCACAAGATCTATTATATAGGTCAAATGATTAGACAGCACAAAAATAAATATACCAAAATGGAGAAGGGAGACAAAAATGAAATGTGATCAGTAAACTACCAATTTTATTTAAAACCAAAACAAGACGTTTATCAGGACCCAATTTCATCACCATGTTTTCCATCTCAGGACAGCGAGTCCCCAAAGGGTTCCGGGCATCAAGGACCTCCAGTAAGACATCAGAGGCTTCAATGACCTTAACAAGATCCTTGTAAAAGGCTCTATCTGAGCTATCTATGGAATAAGAAAACCAAAAATAACAATGGTCAGAACACAGGCAAGTAAGCACTTAAAGTCAAACTAACCAAACTGTCAGGAAAGTACAAATAAATGCACACCTCTGGTCTTTGCAGCATTACCAAAATCATTAGTATTTTTTTTAGAATCCTCTAGCAACTTAGAGTTATCTTCCTCCTCTAGCAAGCCCAATTTCCTTTTACGAGCCTGAAACAAGGAATGAATAGTAAGTTTCTAACTGCAAGGAAAACAGAGATCACAAAGGGCTCTTTTCTTAGTAGCACTCCTCTCTTTCCCACCCCATTTTGAAGTGGACATCAATCTTCAGTGATACAATAATACAAAAACATTTTAATATACCAACAGTCAAGCACCCTCATTATCTTCTATCATATATCTTTCTTCCTGTCCATGAACAACTTTCTACATGAACAAGGTTTACATAAAACTTCTACCTGACATTTTTTATTTATTCATTCATTTAGCTTATCTCGTAACATAACATGAAATGGGAGTTCAATAATGATAAAACAATTACCCTCTCCTTGCGTTCAGCTTTCTTTTGCTCCAATTCCTCAATGGCCCTCGCTCTTCGAGCTTCAAGGGCTTTGAGTTCATGTTCCTTAAAGGGCCAATCATTGGGAATACCAGGATCCTTCTCAACCTTCTTTTTCCCACTCAGCCGAAGCTTCTTCGCTTCCTTCGCTTTTTGTCTGTTGTGCTCTTTCACCTTCCGTATCACCTTGTACTTCTTCTTCAATGAAACTCTCTTACTCTTACTCTCTGCAACGCACAAAATTCACAACAATAATAAAAAATTAAACAAACAAAATCAATGCGTACTACTGATATCAAAGAACTCTGGTAAAAAATAGATCAATATGTAAATTCCTGAGGCATGTAAAAAACACTGCCCTTAAGGATTTATTCACAATATATGCACAAATCCCCAGATATGATAGGAACATCTCGGATATATTCCGAGGATAACAGAAACTAGCAAGAAAAAGTACTCTTTAAACAGTAAATAACCCAGGATATAAGAGAAGAGAGAAAAAGAAGAAAATAAGAAAAGGAGAGACCAAAACATGGTTGTGTGTTGAATGGATTTAAAAATCCATGCTCTGTAATATCCCATAAAAAGTGGATGTGGGATCAACATGTGGAGGAGATCTCGATGCTATCATCCTAAAAAGGAAGGAGCCTTGCTCACGTTGTAACAACTGCATCGCTATTATTTTTGCAATATTATTATAAATATATAACAATCCCCCACATATTACAAAAGATAAGATATAGAAAGAAAGAAAGAAAATTTTGGGTTTCACATAGAAAGTAATGCATCTGAGCTGGTATAGCAAGCTATATGAACCAATCTTAGATTGGGAAACTTAACACACAGTGTAGTTGGTATAGCAAGCTATATGAACTAAGGACACTTTATCATTAAAATAAGGGATATGAAAATCATTAAAATTTTGTTTAAGTTAAAATTCTTACACCTCAAAGAATTTTAATTACAAAGTTTAACCTCTCAACAATGCAATCTCTAGCACTTTCACATACACTATAGGAATGGACATAATTGATTAAAATCAATCAATTAATTTAGTGCTATCAGAACTAACAAGCGACTTGTTCTTACCCATATGAACCTTATTCATGGGATCTCCAATCACAAAGGTTGGGTTACCATCACTTGTTTGTTGCAAGTGGCTCAACTCTCATTCCCCTCGATGTTTCTATAATCATATTTCATCCTAGGATTTTGTCAGAGGATCTACTAGATTCCATCTTGACTTCATATACTCAATGGAAATTGTTTCACTAGCTACTGTCGATTGGCAATCACAATGTATTTTCATTCCTAGTGGAATGTTAGCTAAGAAGTTCGTCAACTACTCAGCTTCACTATCAGCCCTTTTCAAGAATAACATACTCATATATATTGTTGATCTAGCAATATCATTTGCCTGGCTGATCTCCAAGGAATCACACTAACCCAAGTGTGAATCTATTAGCACTAATAGATTTGTATCGTCTGAATCAGATATTCAATTAGCATCACTGTACCCTTCTAGTACAATGAGAAAATCCACTATATTCAATGACATATTCCATTGAATCTCGTAAGCATCTCATAAGTCTCAATAGTCTTATTTAGAATATTAAGTATCTTCTTAGTCTACTTACTGCATAAACAACACCTGGTCTAGAAAAGACCATCACAAGTAGTAAGCTCCTAATTATTTGGCATACTGAGATTGAGAAAATAATTCTCCTCTATTTTTCTTTAGTTAGTATCATAAGGGATATTCACTTATTTATAATTTCTAAACTTCCTAAGAAGTTTCTAAATAACACTTTTGGGATAGTAATTAATACTATCACCCTTCCTTATGATCATATTTTAAAAAAAAAATAAAAATAAAAATCACATGGCTTCATATAGAACAACTTATATTTTAGAATAAAATTTTAAAAAACTTAATTCTAGAAACTATCAAATTGCATATATCAATCATCAGATGAAAAGCCATATCCCAAATAGTTATTTTATTTTACTTTGAAAATGGGATTAGATTCACTCAATTTTTTTTTTCAAATCCTTCGAGTAATCGAGTAAAATTACCTACACCCCCACAGTCTTAAATATTCATGATAGGCAAACAAAAAATACCTGATGATATCATCCGCCGTGTATAACTTCATCATTGAATATAAGCTCTCACGAAAGTTCATTTTGATCTCAAAACATTATGGACCAACTTCACACCTTAATATTATCCGTAGAATGCACATCCATGGCGCACCACCATTTTTTCAAACAATTAAATTTATTCAATAAAGGGACCACCAGTTCAACCATGATTTCAAATCCTATCTTGATGCATTAAAACCTCTCTTCTTTTTTTCGTAGCTTCTCCTTTTTCTTAGAGACGTGAGGAGGGGCAGTTTATTTTTCATCTCTGGCGAACTCATGTTGTAACCGTTCATCACGTTTCCCTTCTCTCTCCTGGGCACAAAAACACAGCAACCACCGCAATGCGCCTCCGCCGACCACCGTCCTCATTCGCACGACCACCACGCCCGCAACACCAACACTGTCGGTGGCGTCATCCTCTCTAGTGCCTTCTTCATAACCGGCGCCTCTCCTCGTCTTCCCTCTGGAACTCCTAATTGGAAGCCATGGAAAACCCATACCAGCTTGCTGTCGCATACGAAAAGTTGTGCAACCGAGCACGCCGCCACGACGACACCGAAACCACCAATCACGCCACCGTGACATTGCTGCAAAAAACTGCCGCAGCCCTCGCCTGAGCCGCACGTGATTCGCATATGTTGGACGCTGTCAAAGATCTGGCGGGCTTCTTCCAGCAGATGAAACTGAGAGGGTTTGAAGGAAACACAATAAGGGTTTGAGGCAAGACATCGCTGTTTATGCCTGTGCCCTCAGCGAGAGGTTTTGTTGTATTGGATTTGTGAATTGAGGAGGATAGGTTTGGTTGGGAATTGTCTTGGGTTTGGGGTTTATTCCCCTTTCGCCACCACAGTAAACCCATGCTTTGATTTTGGCTTCTCTCTATGCTTGTGCTGTGTTATGTGTAATGTAATGGCTAGAATAGTGCTTATTTTTACAAGATAGCTCTTTAAGATCGTAGGAAAAAATATATCAGAAAATAAATATGTAAATTCCTTGCTTGCGTAAAAAACACTTCTATGTAATTGAAACTTGACGTGAAAAATAATATTCCATAAAAATTGATCCCATTGTAACAAGTTACATTATCCCAAAAAGAAGAGAGATTTTTTTGTAACCGCTGCAAAACTTTGCAATACTATTATAGATATATAACAATAACAGGGATTAGAATTTCCTTACTCTTGCTCTTCTTCACCATAGTGTGTTCTCTACCGTCAGGAGAAAAGAGAGATGACAAGTCAGAAGACAAAACAGAGAGGGAGAGAAGAAGCCAACAGATTTTGGAAGAGGCGTGGAGAGAATAGAGAAGAGGGTGAAGGAGTCTGTTGTATATTTTGTTATTTAAATTTTAAAAGGTAAAACTAACCATATTAAATTTGATATTCAAAAAAATCTGTTATTTTGATTTTATTATTTGTTATTAAATAGTGATATAAGATAATTTTTATTAACATTAGTATTATTTTTAACATTATTATTAAAAATTATTTATTATTATTATTATTATTTTTCTGAAATAAATATTATTTATTACTAAGAATACTTGTGATTAGATATTTAATTGTTTTTATACTATTACTCTTTTTTACATGATCCATAATAATATTATTATTATTTGAATTATTATTATTGGTATCAGTGGTATTAGTGTAAATATTAGTACTAATAAATATTAGTATTATTATTACTTTTATTATTAATATTAATGTTATTATTAATAGTATTATTATTTTGTACTAGTATTACAACAATTATCATTATTATTATTATTGTGATTGTTATTCTTATTATTATTTTGTTTGAATCCCTAAAATATCTTATGTCTATATTTTACATAGAAAAGTGTAAACTCCACCTCAACCTTTCATATGTTTAATTACACATTACTAATCAATTTTATAATTTAAAGCAAATAAATCTACATATAAATATTATCAAATTATTTATTTAGATATTATATATAATTATACATAATTATAACACTTAATATAATTTTTCTATTAAATATAACAATAATTATACAAATATTGAATTAATGGTCGTTTTCCAATCCAATGCATTTTCATATTATATATAAACAAACTTATTTTTTCAGGATGAAATCATGGTAACGAATTTTGGAAATAAACTTATGAAATCACGGTAATGAATTTTGAAATTTTTTAGTGCACAATCTTCTTGATACGGTCTTCTTTGAATGCAAATAAATCCACCAAACAGTTTTTTTCCCTCTTAAAACATCATTTTTTCATATATAACTTTTTGTAATTTTGTATCCCAAAATATTAAAAAAAAAAAACAATTCCTCACTTTTACAACTATATTTAAACTTTTAATTAATATATCCTTCCAAAGATTATAGTAACCAATAACCATGTGACATTTTAATACATAAATATTACAATGATAATAACCATAATATTATTTGTAACCAATTTATTTATAGTAAGCAATTAAAAAACATAATATTTTGTTTTTCCATCTAACAAAATATCTATGATTATTTGTAAGCAATTTTAAAATAATATATTAAAAATATAATATTTTTTTTATTTCAAGTAACAAAATATAAAAAGATATTTGTAACCAATTTTAAATTACTCCATTAAAAACTATAACTAAAAATATTAAAGTTACATTAATCCATCCTAATCCTAATAATATCTGACTCTAATATTTATTATTCATATAAACAATAATATTTTTATTTCAAGTAATAAAATATATAAATTTATTTATAACCAAATTTGAATTAGTTCATTAAAAAATATAACACAAAAATTAAAGTAACATTGATCTATACTAATTCTAATAATATTTAATTACAATATTTATTATTATTATTTGTATAAACAATAATATTGTATAATGATATGTATGAAATAATCATTCATTATTTTATAAATATAAAATTAAAAAAAAAAAAAAAAAAAAAACACAATAAAAAAAACAAAAATAAATATTTTTTTATTTTTTAAATTAAAAATAAAAAAAATTTAAATTTTTAT
>Ga0214545_1008689_pt1 | contig 15995 bp, 5 predicted proteins | sample CNSS4metaG_FD_160064 | JGI IMG/M metagenome (GOLD analysis project Ga0214545, IMG submission 160064) | Root nodule microbial communities from cowpea collected in UCLA plant growth center, Los Angeles, California, USA - CNSS4 | ecosystem: Host-associated > Plants > Roots > Nodule | place: USA... | reverse complement strand
GAGCACTCCTCCCTCTATTGCCTTTGAGAGTCACCACTTTCTAGAGATTTCCTCTCTCTACCTCTAGCCACCTTCCTTAGGCTAGCATAGATTAGGAAATCCTATCACCTCTTTCACCTTCCATTGCATGCAAGTGCCTTCCAACTTGCCTCCATTCCTTCATCCATTTTCGCTGCCCATGGAGCTCTTCATGCACCTTTGGAGCTCCACCAAAGGATAAGAGCGAGATGTTTTTCCTCCCCTTAAAGAGAACTCTATATTGGTAATTGTTATCATATATTCTTTCCAATCCTCAAAATTTGTCTCATTTAAAGTTTTGACTGAAGTCAATTGCATAGGTAAAGAATCTGATATCAAAATAATAAAAAAACATCTAATACACATAATTATTGTGGAAGCAAAAAAATGAATATTATAATAATAAATTTCTCATTCTCTATGATCACGCCTAAAGATTCCGAATCATGATAAATAAAAAATATAATTAAAATAAAAATACAATACACATATCATAGGGTACTTGATAATAATTGATATAACATAATTTAAAAAAAAACATTGTATCAAAAATAAAAAATAAAATAAAATACATCAACATTAAAATATCGATAAAATATGATTAATATTAATGAAATATTAAATTAATAAAATAATTAAACTATAATATTCTCACGTCACATAATTTTATATTATATCAGTGATGGATGAATTTACAATCATATAAAATTATATTAATCATATTTAATAATATAATAAATTATATAACATATAACAGCAAATGCAAAACCTCTGCTGTCATTGCTGGCGACGCAGAACCTCCACTATGGAAAACCGTCGTTTACTGCTGCTGTACATAACGCAGATCACTATCATGCAGGTCGAACACCTCTGATGCAGCATCGTGAAAATGGTGAATAAAGAAAACTCTCTCGTGCGAACAAAGCTCCAGAGCTTAAAAAATTTCTCGCGAAGAGAAAACAAAATTGATGGTGAAAAGGGAAGAAATCAGATGAACAATTTCGAAATTGGATTGGGGTTTTGATTTTGAAATTTAATTGATCCGAAATTCAACTGAAAGAATAAAAACAAAACAAAAATGAAAAAATCCCACGAGTAAGAAGATATCAGATCGTGGATTTTAAAAAAAAATTGGGGTTTTACTCCTAATTAGTGTTTTAGTTTGGTATTTCTATTATATTAATTAAAACATATAAGACCAACCATTAATAAATAATTAAATTCTTTAATCGAATTTTGAATCCAAAGAAAAATTAAGATCTCCGGTCTAATTTTTCATGCTTCAATGAACATTTATGTAGATTAGGATACACTTCTCAAAAGAACAATTATACTTTATATCTTAGTAGTTCTAATACCAATTCATACAAAATATAACATATATGAAACACAACAATACATATATGAGTTAAAATACTTTGTACCTGAAATCAATGAAAGTACGTGAGAGATGTTTCTCTTATCTTTTTGAAAGGTTAGTTTAGAATGTGTATTATTTCATTATATATGTTAAAACTTATTAATAAAATATTAATTTTATAATCTTACTTGCAGAAGTTAAGGACCTCTAAATAAATAACTGATTATTCATATTTATTAGATATTGTTTACTGAATTACATATTATCTATAAAATAATAAACATGCACAATTATATTGATAATAAAAAACAATTTAATTTATTGATTAATATTATTCTATAATAACAATAAAATAAAAAGATAATAATTTTATATAATAAAATCATATAAAATATAATATAAAATTGATATTTTATAGTTATCCGTATCACTTGATATATCACTTGGTGTGTACATTCCTAAGTGTTTTTTTCTTCTCTAAACTTATGTATAAGTTTAAAATTTTGGTGACGTTATTTATTTATTTTAAACATTATTTAACTATGTATTGATAATATATGAGAGACAACTTATAAAATTTTATTTATTGAGATAACACAAATTTTACGTGATGATCTGAATCCTTTAATTAATTCTACTCTGTAGTTAATATTTTAAGAAAAATAATAAATAAAATATACAACACGTTTACAAATATGTTTTATTAAGTGAAAAAATATTTAAATATATAATCATAACAAAATAAAAAGATTTTAGATATTAAACTCAGTTGAAACCACATGATGCTTACTAAATCATTCCGGAGGAAATATCTTGAATTAACTATTTATCTTAGATCTAAGTTAAATTAGAAGCTGAATTAAAATAGTTTATATTAATATTTTGAACCAATCCAAATAAATTTCATTAAATAAATAAATAAATCTGTTAGTATAAATGTTAAGATTATATTTTCATATTTAATATTTTAAAATAGAAAAACTTAATTGTATTTTGATACTTTTTAAATTAACGTTCGAGAAACATTAGTTTTACAGTTTTAATTATTTAATTTTTGCCCATAGTTTTAAAACTAACATTCTTATTGTATATAGTTTCGTTTACTCATTTTTAATCCATGTATTTAGAACATACATCACTCTAGTTTTAACCTTAATTAGTATACAATAATATTATGATTAGAAATATCAATGGACAGATAAATGTAGTGACTCATCACTATTCTCTTAATCCTGCAGATATCTTCATATTTTTTTTAATATTTGTAGTACCTGTAAATATTTATAAAATATAAATTCTAAAAGTATTATATTTTAACCATAAATTTATAAAAAAGTTTACATAAAAACATATATAAATATAATATAAAGTTATAAAAAAGTGTGTAGTTATTAAAATCTAAAAATGATTTATATAAAAATCTATAAAATATCTATATATAGAACTGAATTTTAAACATTTAATAAAAAATATCAACATTCAAATAAATTCAAATTCATACCAATATAAATAATGATTACATAATTTGTTGATATCATCAAAATGATAATATCAAAAAATTAATACCTCGTCAAATTGGGATATCACATAAGTGCTTTTGAGTTTTTATCATTAATAATCATTCAGCTTTTAATCATTTACATAAACTTAGAAGACATATCAAACTGGGATCACTTGTCAAAGTAGGAAGTCCTTTAAAAAAAGTAATAATAATGATTAGATAATAAGATAATAATAATAATAATAATAATAAAATATTATATATAAAATATGTAAATCAGAATGACCAATTATAATAATAGTGAATATTAAAATAAATAACTAATTATATCTATATATAATATTTAATTATATTTTATTTTATTAATAAACCTCTCTCTTTCCTCACTATCCGGTAATAAAAGTAGTCTAATTTACAATAATATATCATCTTATGTCATCCTATACTAGATATTAACAATAAATGAAAAGTATATTCGAAAAGATTCCTCTGTTTAAGAAAAAATATAAAATTAAATAAATTGCCATAAATTAAAAAAGTATGCATATCTGGATTGTGTATGAGTTTTTAGTACATATAAAAATATGCAACTGCCTTTTAAGCAATGACATGGTCATTTAAATATTGGAGCTTTATATCTTATGCGTTTAGAGTTTTTTTTTAAATGATTTAAGAACTTAAAACTTTAATGTCATATATAATATATTTTATATAAATAATGTAATGAATAAATGTATTATAATATTAGTACTTCGACTATAGCATATTTTTTATTAAATTACAATTACCAAATTTAAAACAAATTAATTAACTTGTAGGATTGTTACATCATTGTAAAAAAATTCATTACGCAGGTACACATATAGATATCCATACCTACGTCTAATTTAACGATATATATATATATATATAGTTTTTGTTCGAATGTGTTTGTTTGATATCTGTTATTAAAGATGTGTCAATTGAATCTTAAATTTTGAAAAAGTGTTTTAATTAGGTCATTTTCAGAGCAAAATTATTAACACATTAACGATATTGATGTTTAAAATGAATTACAAAATTAATTTTTGATATTTATATTAAAATTTAGTGATAAAAGTTATGAACACGTTAATAATTTTGTTCTAAAAAGGACCTAACTGAAACATCTTTATAAAAGTTGGAACTCGATTGATACAGTCTTGAAAACAGATACCAAACTGACATATTTAAACGAAAGTGGGTACCATCCAACTAATTAAACCTTGCATATATTTCATATTTACGATATATTCTACTCTTCGATCATTCTTATTTATAAATATAAAAAATAATTTCTTTAATGATTAAAATACTCTAAAATTAGGTTGTGAACTTATGGAAGTGTTGTAAAAAATATTTTTCTTATTTTTATTCCTAAACTACTGTGCCTTATGCAGCAATATTTCTGGGATTTTTCCATGAGATTTATTGTTATTCCAACCTAAAATTTAACAAAATGATTGTGAGTTTTTTTTTCTCACTTAATATTTTCACTTCCACTCTGAAACTTTTAAAATTGTAATTGTATCTCTAACATGAACATCTTCTATGTAACATGGCTTGTTTCATAATCCCTTGTTAGGACATAATTTTCTCTCCTTCCATTTCAAAGCTTGGTTTTCTCACATATGCAAAGCAGAGCTTCTGAAGACGGTGTATGAAGTTAAGCTTTTGAAAAAAATACTTCATTGTTTTTCTAAAGTTGTTCCTCCACAGTTGGGCAGCATATAAGGAACCTAATCCTAGTTCAACTCAAGATGAGGTTAGGATAAAAGCGCATCGATTTGTGTTTTACTTTATATCATAGTTACTGTAAATTGAAAAGGAAATCGACCCCAGAGTTCACTGAAAGTGTCTTTCGTTTTTCCAAGTGGTAGGGGTTGATGTGATCTTTGACCCAGCACACTAACGAATTACAGACAAGCCAAGGTCTTATACAATAAAGTTGAAATTACAGACAAAAGTAAAGTATCTTTTAGATTCATTACAGAATGACAACATCGCCACTTTCATTTGACTAGATTTGAACAAAACAAGATCCATTTGCTACATCGGATTAAGCGAAAGTCACAATAATTGGCGTATCAGTATGCATTTTCAGCTAAACACACAACTGCTGCTACATGCTCAAAGTCAATGTGTCATTTATTTTCTCACACTAGTTTTAATTCTAACTCCAACTTAACAACCCTCATAACAATTTTTGTGAAAGTTTATGATCTTGTTTCACTACAGTGTAGCTATGTATCCTTTTTCCTGTAGCGTACCATGCTTGGTTTCACGCTCAAGAATGAGCTAGCATATACTTTTTCATTTTTGTATTTTATTTTCTCCACCTTGAAGTCCATGAATTGTGTGAAGTGGGTGGGTGTGTGCAATATCCGATGGGTTGCACGTGGAGCCAATATTATTATTATTATTATTTTTTTTTTTTTTTTTTTTATCATTGAGTACATTAAAGTCTGAAAACAAAAGCCAGCTGTCTTTTATGAAAGAAGCATTCATGAAAATTGTGTTTGTTGTGTTGTGATCTAGAAAGTAAGAAAAGGAGAGAAAAATGCGAAGACATTAACAATTCAAACACTTGGTACTACCAAAGAAGAAGACTTTACCAAAAAAATCATCAGAAAAGGGGCTTTTTTGACTTGAAAGAATGAAGCCAAAGAAGCTTTTGCATGGTCTCCGAGGGCTATAATTGAAATCTTGGGGGGCTTTTGAGAAAAAACAAACATTGCAGCAGATCATATCCATGCCAGCCACACTTATAGCTGCTTTGCCCCTCATAATAATGTCACCTAGTTTTATATTTTTATGCTTAGACTCATCTTTACTCCTCGAATCTTCTAACTGTGGAAACCCTCCAAGACTTCTGATTCAACAAAAGGGAAAAAAGGGTTCTTGCATAACCATCATTACTCAGAGGCCATAGCATCACAAAAAACTCAAAATCATCATAACATGGAAGGAAGGTGGGTCACAAGAAAGTTTGTGGTCTGGCCTGGTTCGGAAGATCCTACTAAGTGGAATTCATTTATACTGCTTAATCACGCTAACCCTAATTAAGATAATAGGGGTATGTATTTGGTCTAGGGTACATAATTATGGGGTAAAATCTCCTTTCCCCCTATTTCATGTTCTGTGTACACCAGTGGAATTTTCACTTTTGGGAAATATTAGAGATGATTGATTTGGATATATAATAGAATCAAATGATGGACCTAGCATGCGTTGATACGTGTAACATAGTGAGAGACAATTAGCAGAAAATTAGATGAGCTGTTTGAGTATGATTTAAGGTTGTTATGTATGAAAGGAGACAAGACTCGGATAAGCAGTGATTAATTATGAATGTAGAGGCATCATAGATTCAAACTTGCATCATCATGAAGAGAAGAAAGAAAGGGGTGTCGTCTCCCAGAAGAAAAAAAATCTAATCGATGTCTTTTATATCAGTCCTATAATCATAACTTGGCGAAAGGTGATTTACAGTATACATGCATTCAAACCTAAAAAGAAAAAATGCGTCGCCTTATCATTGTATTTAATATCAAAAGTTTCTGTTCAATGTCTGTCTGCTGGTTAGATTTTGTGATTGTATTATTATGACAATCGCAACGTTCAATGTGATTGAATCATTAGGTCGCATAGCAGCAATACCAAATGCAACATATGTTTTAGAATAAACCATTTTCTAAATTTAGATCTATGTCTCACGTAACTTTACTGTATACAGTGCGTGTTTAACAAGGAAATAATTACTTTAAAAGTCGAAATTTAAATTTTCTTATACATATACAGCGAATCGAAATATAAATCACTGTGAAACTGAGTTTCTGCATGCAACTTTTGAGTTGCTGTGGTGCACTTGTTTTGGTTTGTTTTTGGGCTGTATAATGTGTAGTAAAAATTTGAAAAGAGTGTTTGGCAAGAGGACAAAAGATATTATGAAACCGGTATTGAACAAATAAATGGTGGTCCCAGAAAATGAGTGTAATTGTTGGGGTTCCACTCTGGTGTAAAGATGAAAGGAGCATTCACTTTCCGATTTCTGTGATCATGAGACAAACTCTTTTCTTCCATTCCCATATGGGCATATACTGTGTTTTCCTTCTTTTTTAAATTAAGACCAAACTCTTTTTTTTTTTTTTCTAACACAAAATCTCTTTCAAGATATGTCTCGGACTCAGATGTATACTTTTAAAACATAAATAAAACTTTGAAGATAAGACTGAATGGGTATGTTAATAGTTACATTACAAAATTGAAAAATTATTACCTCAAGCCAAATTGTGTTTCATTTAATGCAAAAAGTGTTATATTTAAATCAAAACCGAAATAAGATATAATTTTATTTTTTTTTTGTGTTTGTTTCAAATCTATTTAGAAAAAACATAAACAATTGAGCTTAATTTTCTTCCTCTTATTCAGGTCACATGTACCAGATCGTCAAGGTTTGAAATATTTCCATGTGGTCATTACTTTCAGTCATTTTGTGGCATTTGACCTAAAAATAAGAGAGAAATTGAACATTGAACCCTTAACAAATGAAATGACCGGTGTGAACAAATTAAAAATATAAGAACCTGAGGTCGTATAAACAGGAATCCAATAGCTTAAACGAAGAAATTGAGTCAATTTTCATAGAATTTTTTTTTCTATTTTTATATGATAATAATTTTTAATTTAGTAATTGTCTTTAACAAAAAAAAACATTTGTGTTTAAAAAATCATTTTGGAAACAAATATAATCAAATAATCTGATGACATTTTTTTTTTCAATTTAACCGTTAGTTTTTATAGATGAAGTCTATTATATACAATTGCCTTAAATATTAAAATAAATTATTGGTTATAGTGGATATTATCTATATCTATAATTTATAACTATATATAAAGGAGATTTCCTCTTTTGTGTTCACATTTCATAATTCTAACTTTACCCTTTACAATTTAATTATTTATTAAATTTTTAAAAATTAACGGTTAATTTTACAAGTTTCTATAAAACTATTTACTTATCTCCTTCTTCTTTTTTCTCCTCCTATTCATCAACAGTTATTTTTCTCATATTTTCTCCATACATTTCACTTTAATCTTTATAAATATACTTATATTTTGTTCATCTATAACAATAATAAAGAGGATTCCCTCTTTTGTATCCACATTTCATAATACCAATTATACCCTTTATAATATAATTATTTATTATTTTTTAAAATTAATGGTTATTTTTACCTATTTTCTATAAAATTGTTTATCTTATTTTTTTTATTCATCAACAATTAACTTTTCTATTCATTTCACTTTATTTTTAACATTTCACTTCATTTTTAATAAATATAAATTTATTTTATATATTAACTTAATAAGATTACACTATTATCATCTACTAAGATACTATTATTCATATTTAAAAAATGTGTATATATACAATATAAAGAGGATTCCTCTTTTTGTGTCCACATTTCATAATACCCGTTTTATCCTTAATTATTTTAAAAATTAATCTTTTGTAAATAATTTATTTTTAATCATTTTTTTAGAAATCTCTTTTGTCTTAAACCATTATTTAAAATTTCTTTTTACATATTTTATTTTCTTTTTAATTTTATATTTAACAACTATTTTAAAAATTATATATTTATTATTATCTTAACTTAAATTTTTTTAAAATTAAAAAATGCAACAGGCGCTGTCGGACTTGTATGTTCGCTAGTATTATTAATTAGAATTATCTTTAGTGGAGTCTACGAAAAAACAAAAACTACTCTTAAGGAGAAAGATTGATTAAGTGATTATTAACATTTAAAGGTCAAAGCATTTTGAGTCAAATAATATAATATTATAATATTGAAAGATAAAGTTATGTATTATTTTAAGTTCTCCTGTGATAATTTAAATAACTTAAGATATTAACCATCTATATATATATATATATATATATATATATATATATATATATGCTATACGCACAATATATATAGTATGATACATTGTTATTTCTCTCATCCTTTTTAGTAAACAATTTTCTCATCTTTCATGCACATATATATAAGAAATCAAATTAATATAACATATTTGCTAGTTATGAAAATAAAAAGAAATAATGAATATATAAAGCATTATTTTATTTCAATGTAAAATTATCTTATCAAATTAAAGATATATAAGGCAGATTTAAAATATAAAGAAGTACAAATCTTATCTTACAAATTAATCTTTTAAAATTAGGGCATTTACTTATTAAAATGACATCAGAGTCAAAATACAGTTAAAACAAATTAAAAATATATAAATAACTGTAAATATCACACCTTACAAAATAATTTATATTTTTTATATAAAAACATATATATATATATATATATATATATATATATATATATATATATATATATATATATATATATAATAGAGTACTTTGGAGTACTCTAACCCTTATACACACGTGCTTACAAGTTATTCAAATACATGCATAAAATAGGTTTTAAAATTTGTACTTTAAATAAAAAGCTTACAAAAATTGTTATGTATAACAAAACTACTACAAACTGTAGTATATTATGGTATAATCTAAACAACCTAACAACACAACACATTAATCTATTAAGATATCATAACAACACAAATCCTCCACTAAAAATTTACGACGAAACTAATTCTATAAACTAAATTTAAACTTCACTTCTTTGAAAAAATTATAAATATATTATTTATATATAGAAATATAAATCTATCTTTTACTTTATATCCACCCAAGGTTATAAAAATATGATGCAACGAACTAATAAAAATATCGTCTAAAGGATTGGTGGCCCAATCATAATTAAATTCTAACTAATAATTAAATACTTTATAACATAAAATAAATCTGTTATCATAGTTTTATAACATTAAAAATTAAATTAAAATATCATTTTATAGTTTCTTAAGATTGAAGTATTCATAGAATATCACATTAAATATATCTTAAACCTTATTAGTTTATGTTTTAACAAAATAAAATAGCTTGTATTAGAAATAAGATGTTTAGATATAGAATAAAAAAAATGTCAAATTCATATTATAAGAATCAAGATATGTAAATGATTATAATATATGTTTTGTAAGAAAAAAAAGTAGTAATAATTGGCATGATACCTTCTTCCTTAATTAATATTAAATTAATTTTTAAAACAATGATGAAGTTCTTTACCGAATTTAAACTTTTATGAACCGGTTTTCCTGTTATTGAGATTTATAGTTTTCACACTCTTGAGAAATGATTATATATTATTTTTTTCACACGTGTTTATGAAAGCTTTATAGAAAATCAAAATTTATAAGAAATTCTACAAATTAGTAAATGAATAAGTTTATTTTAATTTATAAAAACCTATATTTATTATGCAAGTGGTAGTAAACAGTTCACGGGGTTAACAAAAAGTGGAAGAAAACGGTCAACTACAAGAATAAAAGAGAGATGCAGCTGTTGGGAAATACAAAGTTGATTGCTTTCATATGATTAATTTATTAATCACATTCAATTTATTTACATTTACTTTTACTTTTACACTCATCAGCACTATGTCAAGCATGCCCTTATAATATCAACCAAACATTTCCCTAGCAATCCCTTCTTCATCAACAACTTCTTCTGCTAAACTACAAACCTTCAACAAATTAAGGATCAAAACAAAAAAAAAAAGGAAAAAAAAGTGAAAACTCAAACAAGAGTAAATAAAATCTATAACCATAGGTCAGAGGAATGCTCATCAGAAACTCAACAAAAACTAGTTCTCTGAAAACTCTCTAGGGCTTTCACTACATCTCTTGCGCATGGCCTTGCACTGGGATCTGTTGTGGTGCAGTGCAGCGCTACATTCATCATCTCAACCATCTCCTTCTCATACCTCAATGCATCTCCACCTTTCATCACAGGATCAATCCACGTGTCAACATGACAATCAGAGTAGCAGTAACGGGCCCACTCCACAATAGTCTTCTGCATGCCATTGCCTGCTTCTATGTCTATGGCGTTCCTTCCCGTTAATAGTTCAATCAGCATAACTCCCAACCCATATATCTCACTCTTCTCTGTCACATTTTTCCTTTCTCTTGTCTCTGAAAATGTAGAATCAAGTGTCATCACTCACACGAATCCGACAACAAAACATTAACGTATGACATAACATAAGACATTGTGGATTATTATCATGAAACTCTAATACATGTAAAATAGTGATTTAGTATAGTACCTTGGGCAAGGTATGGCAAACATGTCATTATGGGAGGGGTGACCTTAAGGCGAGGGACACCTTTGCTGTCGACCCTAACTATCTCCCTTGCAACCTCTCCCACCAAAACCATGGATGAAGCGTGAGAATGCAGGAATTTAATCGCTTTTGAAACGCCAACAGCAATCTTGCAACGCTGTTTCCAACTTAAACTATTCACAATCTCGCTTAGTTTCTTACTCTCTTCGTGTTCGTACACCAAGTACCCTCTCTTTCCACACCTACACGTCCCCATAAGATTGAAGATATTGGGGTGACGAACCTTTCCACCCTTCACTGTCTCTTCCCACATACTCGTCGAAAGAGAATTCAAGTCACTGATTTCCATTACCATGAACTGCATGCCATTCTCCAAGCACTTCCCTTCGTAGGAAACCCAGTTCCTTCCTTTGGACACAACTCTTCCCTCTTTAACAGCAGAGAAAACATTATCCACCTTCATCGACCTCGCTGCTTTCGAACAAAAGAACTGCACTTCCCAGGTTCCGTCTTCGTTTTCCACTTTTCGCACTTCCGACAAGCTCTTTCTCTTGTGAACATAGAAGATGAGTAAAGAAGCTGCTGCGAACGCAACCAGTGCTAGTAGAAAACACAGCATGATGAAGAGCCAGGTTGGGTTCTGGTTATTGCTTTTGCACAGTGGCAACCCGCTTGAAGAGTCATCATCACGGTCGCAAAGGTTGTTGCCGGTGACTGCACTAGCGTTGATGGCGAGGAAAGCGCCGGTAGAAGGTAAACTTCCACGAAAATGGTTGTGTGAAATGTTGATCTGAACGAGAGACTCGGTGCTGCCCAAATCCTGCGGAATCTCGCCGGAGAATTGGTTTTCTGACAGGTCAAGGAGGCCGAGAACCGGCATCCCGGAGAATTTCATCGGAATTTCACCACTGAGCTGGTTGTGACTCAAATCTAAGGCTACAAGCTTCTTGCACGAGCAAATTTCTTCTGGAATGTTACCAAAGAGTTTGTTATTGCTGAGCTTCAATTCCACCAGCTCGGATAAGCTTTTATAATCTAGTGGAATAGAACCTGAGAATTGGTTGTTTGATAAGTCCAAGTCCTCAAGAATTTGTGTCCCGAAAGAGCTAGGGAGTTCTCCAGAGAAGTTGTTGTTGGCCAAACTGAGCATTTGAAGCGACGGCATGTCCCATTTTCGTTCATCGATCCTTCCCGAAAGTTGGTTTCCAGAGATATCCAAGAAGTATACCTGAGGCAGTGTGGTTAACTCCGGTGGTAATTTCCCCGAGAACTTGTTGTTTTGTAGTCTCACTCGGCGAAGGCTTCTGCAAGAGGTTAAGCTCTTCGGGATTTCTCCTTCGAAATAGTTGGAGAAGAGGATCAGCTTGAAAAGACTACCTGAGTGGCATATGTTATCTGGAATCTTCCCTGCGAGGTTGTTGGTGGAGAGGTCCAGCACAGTGAGGTTGCTGTGTTTTCCAAGCTCCTCAGGAATCTCACCTATTAATCCGTTTGACCATAGCTGAAGAACCTGGAGCCGAGGCAAAAATGCAACACCCTTTGGAATCTTCCCAGTGAAATTGTTTGAGAAAAGGTGGAGAATCTCCAGCCTCTGGAGCTGAACCACGCGCTCAGAAATCAAACCCGAAAGAGAGTTATCACTGAGATCGAGTGAAATGAGCTTTTTCAGTTCGAAAATGGATTGTGGAATTGGACCACTCAGTTTGTTTTGATAAAGAAAGAGATATTGAAGCTCGGTGAGGTGTCCGAGAGACTGAGGAATAGGTCCAGTGAGGTTGTTGTAGACAAGGTCGAGATGATTCAAAGAGAGTAACTCTCCAATGCTACTTGGTATCTCACCTGAAAGGTTGTTGTAGCCCAAGTAAATCCACTTCAAGCTCTTCATTCGGCCAATTTCCTGTGGTATCTTATCCACTAACTGGTTTGAAGCCAGCGTAAGGTACTGCAAAGTGGTCATGTTGGTGATGGAATTCGGAATCTTTCCTACCAAAACGTTTCCTCCAAGATCAAGATACCTCAGGCTGGAAAGCAATCCAATTCGGTGAGGTATGTTCCCTGAAAACATGTTGTTGGAGAGATCCAGAGTTTCAAGGTTTGAGAAAAGCACGGAAAACAATGGCTGAGGCAAAGAACCCGTGAAGTTGTTGTTGCTGAGGTTAAGGTAACGAAGTGGAGACAGAGAATTGAGAGAGTAGTTAAAAGTGATTTCCCCAACAAACTGGTTATTTGAAAGGTCGATGTTTGCGACGTATGGAAGTTGAAAAATAGAGGAGACCTCGCCGGTCATGTTTTTTCCCGAGAGCACCACAGCGTTAACGTGGGAAGCGTTAACGTTGTTGTCGCAGGTGACGCCATGCCACCTGCATGAAGTGGCAGAGGAAGTTTCCCAGTTGGAGAGAAAGTGAAGCGGGTCATCGATGGAAGCTTTGAGGGATAACAAAAGCTGAACCTCTTTTGGATCTCCGTGGGATGAGTGGAAGTTGAGCATGAACAAGAAGAGGCATATAAATGTCATGGATTTTGTCTTTGAAGATCCTTTGGCCATGTCTAGCTTTCTGATGAGTTTTATTTTTTGTGAAGCAATTCAGTGTTCTATCTTCTGCCTTGGATTTATCTCCTCGGATCCCAAGCTGTAAAAAGTGCATAACATGATTAACGTAACTTTTTAATTAGATTAGTGATCAGTGACCAAAGTTCAATAGCATGTCAATTAAAATAATCATGGGCAGAAAGAAAAAAAAAACACACACACTAAAGTATTATGAAATATTCTTTATTCTATGTGTGAATGTTTTGGAAAAAGACAAAGGAATATATGTGTTGTTGTAACAAAAATGAAAAACACATATGCAGCTTTTGCAGGTGGCTATGAGTGATGAGTTTGACTTCTAGCTAGCATTAATTTCATGTGAGTCAGTTCATGTGCTAAGGGACATTATGCATGCGCCAGGATATATATGAAGTTGGAAGAGAGAATTTGTAAAAGTGGCATAGATAATGAAAAGATATAAATTACGTACCTAACTATCATAATTGGAGGAGTACTTAGTTTCTCAGGGTCAAAATGAATTGAGGATAGAGAAGAATTGGATTTGAAGTAAGTAAAGAAAGGGAGAGAGGGATATGGTGAAATATTGATGGAAATACTATTTGAAGAGGATGTATTGGACGTGAGAGAGAGGGGTGTGTGCGTGCTTAAATAGATGGGATGCTACAAGAACTGGAACTGGGCACTGAGTTCATTCATAACTACGAAACTGCCCCTTGACTTCTTAGAGATTGGCGTTTGAACACAAACGGTTGAAAGAGAAACAGGGACAGATGTTGGAAAAAGGCTCTGATTTTGTCGGATTGTTACCAAAATGCTCTTTTTTGACCGACTCACTGGCAGAGCACTTGAGAAAGTGACAAAGAATTTCTGTAACCGTTGAAAACAAACTCTTCAAACTCTTCCTATTATTATATTTAAATCACTAATGAAAAGGTTAAAACGTAATTTGATGAATGATCATGCGTCATATCAGCTTCACGTTCTCCTAAACAGTATCTATAATTTTCCATACATGAAAAGCATACGCTTAATTAACGGTGGGTCGATGTGAACGTACGCTTTTGATTTTGAGGTATATATATATATATTAAAATTTACAGGCCGTGTGCAGAGTGGTTTAATTTACTTTTGGTAAAGTTTTGGCTATCTTGGTACTTCAGCACTTGTTTGTTTTATGTTGTCAGAACCTTGTATGTTTGGTTTCTATTTGATGTTTCATTGCGGTGTTTCGTCTGTCGGACAAAACAACCATACAAAGAAGGAGCGGATATTTGAACGGAATAACAGATTCAATTCTATTTCTAAGACGAGGACAACACGTCCATGCATGCCACCAATTTTCTGGAATCAAGAAGAAACAAAACTATATGTGACTGTAAAAAAGATTAGTGATGAATATGCAAAATTTAAGAGATTATGATGCAAGGAGTGCAAAGATTATGGTTTAAAAGTAATGGGGTGGGGGTTGTAATTTTGTTATGAATGGAGGGCAGAAGTTGGTGGAGCGCAGGAAACACCAGCTTTCCATTGGCATGTTAAAAAGCAAGATTCTTGAGGCACTTTTGGTTGGACTTTATTTTCTTATCTTGGATTCTCGTTCTCACAAAGCAGAAAGAGGTGCAGAGAGAAAGAAAAAAAACTTTAGGGGAGAGAAATAGGAGTTGGAAGTGAGGCAAAGGGGAATGAGCAGAGCCATGGGCGAGAAAAAGCTGAAAGAGAATAGGGAAAATAAAATGGAAGAATGTAAAGAAAAAAAAAAGTTGCGAGTCTTTTACGTTACATAGACTGATGATTAGTACTGAGGCCGTGGGCACATTCCCTTTATAATAAGAATAATAATAATCTTTCATTGTTATTCAGTTGTCTTCAACCTCTGTATCTATCTATCCCTGTGTGCTATGAGAAGTAACGGACCCACCATGTCTTTCTCGAAGGAATATACAGTGTGTGGTCTTTGTCACACCCGGCATGCTTTGCCCATCTCTCCATTTTCTAGGGTTTTACACTCAAAATTCCCATTTCACCATTCTTATTCTCATCCTCCACTCCCTTTCCTTTTTCTTGTCCTTCTTTCCCACTATCTTCATTCATTATAATAAAACCATGCACTTTTAACATTCATAATTAATAAACAAACACAATTTCGACACCTAGTGGATACACTCTCATGCATATTGTATGCTAAATTGGAGTCTGTATATATATATATATATATATATCTATATATATATATATTTATATATATATATATATATATATATCTTTATATATATATATCTATTTTTTTTT
>Ga0214545_1008685_pt1 | contig 16010 bp, 12 predicted proteins | sample CNSS4metaG_FD_160064 | JGI IMG/M metagenome (GOLD analysis project Ga0214545, IMG submission 160064) | Root nodule microbial communities from cowpea collected in UCLA plant growth center, Los Angeles, California, USA - CNSS4 | ecosystem: Host-associated > Plants > Roots > Nodule | place: USA... | reverse complement strand
AATTCAAAATACTTGATTACTCATTGTGATTAAATTATATGATCAATAATTCCAAATTGTTTATCTTTATATCGTATGAATGTAAAATGGACCAACTCATGTTTCACTCAATGAAAGTTTCAGCTAAGAACTACGTTTAGATCTTCGTGTATACAGCAAACTATTAGATCTTCGTGGTATGGAAGTTCAACAGCCCCACTTGGTCACTCTGTGTGTCATCCGTACATACCCTTTCAAATTCACCAGGTTAAGGCTAGTCTCAAGACCCAACCCAAAGGAACTTACCCTGACCCACATTGGTGAGGGCAAAAAACGATCCCATAAGAAAAAAGTTACAGGTCCAAGTGTCGATTATGTCCTATTGAAGTCCTGAGCTCTCGGTCGGAAATCGATTTGTAAGCCATCAAGGACCTTGGATTGTTGTTTTAGATTGAGGAGCAACATCTTCATGGATGTCAAAATAGCTCAAGAGTGTAATGAAATAATGTTCATAAGAATCTCCCGAAGCTTCTGGCTTTTCCAGCAATAGAAATAGAAACCTCGATCCCTCTAAAAGGTATAAAGCGATCACTTTATCGAATAGGGCATGTGCTTTTCCATGATCAAGTTTAAGGGGATTTCTTACTGTATCCCATATTTTATTATTCCACCTCCATGTGTTTCAATATGTTATATATGTTGTAATTATAGTTTGACCGTAGATATTTTGGATTATATAATTTGTTTACTAATTTATATTACGAATTATACAAATTGTAAGATTCGTAATGCAAATTTGGATTGCATTTCGAAAATAAAAATTTGAAAGATAATTTATAATGAAAATTATATTTTGATTTGTGTAACCTATAATGTCCCTTCACCCAGTAGTGAACCTACCTAGGGACTAAGGGGTCATGGTCCTAATTTTTTTATATTTATATATATATTAATATATAATTTTAAATATATTTTTCAAAAAATAAGTATTTGTAATATATTTTATATATTTGATATTTTAATAAATTTGTATACATCTATATTTATATATTAGGAAAAGTTTTTTTTTGTTTTCCACATTTATTTTTTAATTTTATATTTTAAATATTTTTTAAATAAAAATAATTATTTTATTAATATTATCTTTTAAATGATTATTTGTGTAATTTAGTTTCGATTTTTCAAAATATGATACAATTTTGTCATTTTCGTTAAATTTTTTGAATCAGATCTTTTTGATTTGTTGGTATAATTGACATAATTCTAGTATCAATTTTTTATGAAAGATCTTTTTTCCGCTTTAAAAAATTCAATGAAAAAAATCAAAGTATATCAATTTTTAAAAAAATCACAAATAAAATAAACAAAAAAATAGATCAAAAAAGTAATTCAACCAAAATTTTAGCACCAACAATTTTGGTCGAAGATCCGCAATTGCTTTGATGAGATTATTTGGAGTTGAATAAATCAAATTGGGCTAGAGCGACAAGTACTAAACTTAAATGCTTTGAGCATTTCAAGGCGATTATTTCTTCTTGCACCATTCATTTTTCTTCCCGTACCTCCGTTCAAATTTCAAATTACTCTTCACTAAAATTGTAATAAAAATGTAAAAGCTACCTCTTTCACCTCACTTTTTTTAAAATAATATGGATAGTGAAATCCAAGAAGTACTTTTAGATTTGAAAATATATTTCAAAGTAAATTCAAAAATTGCATTTCACATTGTGAAATTCAGGTTTTTCCAAATTTGAAAATATGCTACAAAATGCACAATTAAGAATGCTTTTAAAAAGAATTGTATTTTGGAACATTATGCAAATTATTTTCACGTATAGGAAATGTTTCAGAATACACATTTCAAAATGCATTTAAAAAACACACTTTGGATTCTATAGAGTTAACATATTCCAAAAACTTTCCTAACTATATTTCAAATCCCAATGTCACAACCATCATCCCATGCTAAAAAAACCTGAAAATATTACCTTCCAAATGCAGGCAAGGGTAGATGTGTATAGAATGCTCACTCCAAAGGTAGATTTATGGACGAATTTTTCTTCTGCAATAGGGATTGCAGAGAGGGATGTGAAAGGGTGAAAGGCTATCACAACAGAAGAAAAAATAAGAGTTATTAGGTTTTAGGGTTTTATTAAATTTTTAAGCAAAGTAAAATGGGGTTTGTGAGTTTTATGAGATGCAAAAAGCAAAAAATGCATGTCTAAGAAGACACATCCTTTCAATATCTCAATGAAAATAAACATGGGCTAACAATAATTTAGCCTAACAAATAAAAGGCTCCCGAAATTCTTCCTGCACCACAATAATTTTTTCTTAACCTCCATGTAATTAAAAATTCTAACTGTACTCTTATTTGTAAGATAAGATTTGTATAAATAATTTTATTTCATCCTTAGTCGATTTATTCGATTTAAGATTTTCAACAAATATTATCAAAATATTTTTTTAATAAAAAAAGTGAAAATTATAGGTGTAAAAGAAATAAATAAAAAAATTTATATAATTAGTAAAACTAATACATTAAACATGCTTGATAAACCAAATGTTAAGTTTATTTATTATAGATAAAAAGTTAACCTAATGAATATATACTCATAAAAATTATGAAACATATAAAATAAACATAGGAGAACGATCAAACTTTCGAAAGAAATGGTTTATAATACTACAAAGAAATAAATAAAATTCTCTTAGTAAATCAATATTGTTGACGGATAATTGACAATAAAATATTTGTCAATAAATTTTATCAATGAATGTGAAAAATTTGTCGATAATTATTAAAAACTAAAATTTGTCGAAAATTACTGTGAAAACCAACCAATTTTAGCTAATGGTATCACGATTTGGTTTTTCTTTTTCTTCCTCTTTCTTCATCTTTCTCTTCCTCCTCCTCCTCCTCTCTTCTTCTCGTCTTCCTCCTTCTTCGACTCTGCCATTGTTGCAACCATCACCTTCGACTCCTCCTTTTCATTCTTTTTATATTCTTCTTCTCACATATCTCCAATTACTTTATAACAAATATTTCATCAAATTGACAAAAAAATTGGCACTCATTTATCGACAAATTTTCAAAAAATTCAATTACCAATGGATTCTAAAAAAATTCACTTACCAACAATTTTAAAAGCATAATTCATTACAAATAGATTTTAAAAAATAATTATAATTTTTTTCCATAAAATGGTAAATATTTTATTATTGCACCTCCATGTGTTTCAATATTGCACATATGCTTTAATTATAGTTTTGTTCTAGATATTTTGGATTGTATAATTCGTATACATATTTATATTATGAATTATACAAATTATACTATCCGTAATGTGAACTTGGATTGCATTTTGAAAATAGAAATTTGAAAGATAATTTGTAATGAAAATTATATTTTGGTTTGTGTAACCCATAATGTTCCATCACCTTAGTTGACTTGTTCTTGAGATGAGAAAGCTTGACTATTAGAATTCTGGAACAGACTATACACTTAGAAGCCCTACTCCATTGTGGGTGCTTTCCTTCATAATAGTAGGTTATGATGACGTTTTCCTTAAGAATTGTGGGATTGAATACCCCAACCTCCCGGATGCTCCCGAGTATCTTGGAGTTAGGATAGTGGAATGTTGAAGAAGTTGAACACACAAGAAGAAGTGGAAGATGAAGTGATTTTACATTTTTTATTAAATTTTTCAATAATGATAATGAGGTCATTTCAATAAGGCTATGGGATGCACAGATAAAACATATAGGATGCATAAAGAAAACATTGGGGGTACATGAAGAAATGCTCCAAGATGAATCGAAGTTGAATAAACCAAATTGGGCTAGAGAGACAACTACTAAATTTAGATGCTTCAAGCATTTCAAGTTAATTGTTTCTTCATGCACCTTCCATTTATCTTCCAATACCTCTGTAAACCTCAAATTCCAAATTACTCTTTACTAAAATTATAATAAAAATTTAAAAGCTACCTCTTGCACCTCACTATTTTTAATGTAATATGGATAGTGAAATCTAGGAAGTAATTTTAGATTTGAAAATATATTTCTATTATGAATTAATGGTCGTCCATTGATTTGATTCAATTACTCATATGATTGATATCACATATGATTCATTACTCTTTATGTAAATATTTGTATTAACTATTTGATTTATATTCCTTTATGGGTTACTATGTTGTATCTATAAATATGACTTTTCCTATCAGTAATAAGACAAACAATAAAGTTGCTCCATATTCTCTCATTCTCTATTTTTTCTTCTATTCTTTATTCTTCTCTATGTTATTAGATTTATTTCATAACACGTTATCAATACCATGCTCCAACCAACTAAGGACTAGTGAAAGCTTTTTCTCTCTAACGACAATGCTCTGTGTGTCTCGATCCAAGCTCTTTCCAATCCTTTCTTCATAACAAGTTTACCTTATATTCTTATTCTTGTGATAAGAATTATTGTTTGACTTTATCAATTTTCATCTCCGTCTTATTATTTTTATTCTTTTATCATGACGATGATGATGATTATTATTATTATTATGATTATTACTATTATTTTATTTACTAATTTTAAACATATCAAATCTTACAAATTTTGAATTTGTCATCCATGATATTATAAGGAAAAATTACTTATATTGAATTTTAAATGTTGAAATACATTTAGATACAATAAGTCTTGGGATACTATTAAAGAAAGAAATAAAGCATCTAAGCAACTAATTTTCTCTTGCGACAACAATATTGTGAAAAAGGGAAAATAAAAATATGAAAATATTGGCAAATAAGATGAAAATATATATTATCATTACGATGGTAAAGGCCATTTGAGTTATACCTATCGTACACTAAAGTATCTTACAAATAATGAGAAGAACATAGAAACACACTTTGCTCATGAAGATGGGGATTCTAATTATGGCCATATGGATGCTACTCATCTTGATATTATTATTTTCTTTGCTAAACCAAATGGAAGCATTGATCACCTCATTGGTTATGAGAGTGTTAAAAAAAGAGATTTTCTCATATTGATATTTATGTTTATATGAACAATGAATGTTGGCATGAGCACCAATGATGAGGATATATGTCTTATTGATAGTGTAACAACTCATACAATTCTCAAGAGTAATAAATTTTTCTCTTGTTTGGTAATGCGAGAAGTCAATGTTAGTACTATTTCTAGTACTACGAATATAATTAAAGGCTCTGGAAGAGCTATTGTACTTCTACCAAGAGGTACAAGATTGCATATTAAAAATGCATTGAATATCATTATATTGAGACAAACAATGCAGGATATATTGAATATCATTATATCACTCGAATTAAGTTGAATATAAAATGTGTATTGGAGAAATTAGCCTTCTCTTATGGCTTATACTACACATATAGTAATGCAATTGAGACACATGTCATTTTAAGCTAGAAACTTACAAATAGAAATGAATTTCTTGTTTGGTATGATCGGTTGGGTCATCCTAGATATATCATGATGCGAAAAATAGTTGAAAAACTCATGTGGACACTCACTTAAGAGTCAAGAAACTTTTTCAGACCAATGAGTTCTCATGTACTATACGTTTACAAAAGTTGATGATAAGACCATCACCAGAAAAATTAGAAATGAGTCAATCTCATTTTCAGAACAAATACATGGTGATATTTGTGGTCTAACACACCTACCATGTGGATCAGTTATATATTTCATGGTTTTAATAGATGCATCAACTAGATGGTCACATATATGTTTATTATCAACTCGCAATCAAGAATTTGCAAAGTTATTTGTACAATTAAGAGCTCACCTCTCAGATTATCCGATTAAGAAAATATTTTTTAATAATACTGGTGAAATTACATCTCATGCTTTTCATGAGTATTGTATATGAATTGGAGTTGAAGTTGAGCATTAAGTAGAACATGTTCATACTCAAAATAGACTTGTGGAATCATTACTAAAATGTCTAAAATTGGTTGCAAGACCATTACTTATGAGAGCTAATCTTCCAATGGCTACTTGGGGATATGCAATTTTGCATGTTGCATTATTGATTCGCATCAAACCAACAAGTTATCACAAATACTCTATTATGTAATTGGTTTTTGGTTAATGACCTAATATTCTCATGTAAGAATTTTTGAGTGTGGTGTATATGTTTTCCCCACCAAAAGGGACTATGATGGGTTCTCAAATACAATTGAGAATATATGTTGGATATAATTCTCTCTCAATAATAAAATATCTTGAATTATCAAAATGAAACTTATTTACAGTTCAAATTTCCGACTGTCATTTTGATGAATAAGTGTTTCCAACATTAGGGGGAGAAAGAAAACAATTGGAAAAAGGCATTGGTTAGAATGAATTAGCATTATCTCGTCTTGATCCTCGTACAAAAGAATGTGAACTAAAAGTTCAAAGGATAATTCATTTTCAAAATTAGTCAATCAATTACTTTATGTTTTACTAATAGAAAAATGGTAATAAATACCAGCTGCTAATGCTTCGAAGATAATTGATATTAATTCATAACACACCTGAAGCATGGTAGGCTGTTAGTTCCAAACACACGCTTGAAGCATGGTAGCCCTATTTGTTCCAAAGATAAAAACTCCTGAATGAGAAAGGGATCTAAAGTGCAAGATGAACTAAATGAAAAGGTGGAAATTCCAAAAGATTCATTTGACATAATTAATGATTCGATTCTAGAAGAACCTCAGGTACCTGAAATTGTTCAAAATTATGAGATCTCAATAAATTATGTCATGAATCATATAATATGGAACCAAAATGAAGTCAACATCGACGAAACTTTTACATATAAAATAGCGATAAATGTTATGAATGACAATGAGGATCAATAACCAATGATCATTGAAGATTGTCAGCAAAGAAATGATTAACCAAAATGAAAATATGCAAAGAAACATAATTAGATTTGCTTGCTAAACGAAAGGTTTTTGGACCTATACCTAAGGGTATGAAACTCGTTGGGCACATATGGATTTTTACGCAAATATCAAATTAAAAATGATAAAATTGTTAGATATAAATCACAGTTGGTTGCTCAAGGTTTTTCACAAAACCTGATATCGATATATGAAAAGACATATTCACTGGTTTTGGATGCAACAACATTGCAATATTTGATTATCCTAGTTGCTCAACAAGGTTTATATTTACATCTAATGGATGATGTTACAACCTATTTGTACGATTATCTTGAGAATCATATTTATATGAAAATCCCTAAAGGATTTTATTTGCCCAACAAAGCAAATTCTATAGAGGGTTATTCAATAAAATTGAATAAGCCATTTTATTGATTAAAACAATCAGGACGTGTGTGGCATAAACGTCTTATTGAGTACTTATTAAAAGAAGGATATAAAAATGATCCTATTTGTTCTTGTATTTATATGAAAAGATCCAAAAATGAATTTCCCATAATTATTGTTTATGTAGATGACATAAACATTGTTGGAACTCCTAATGAGCTCACAAAGGCAATTGATTGCTTAAAGAAAGAATTTGAAATGAAGGATCTTGAAAAGGCAAAATTTTTGTTTGAAATTAGAAATTGAGTTTTAAGGTGCGTAAAATGTTCTAAATGGACAAGTCACATCCATTATGCACTCTAATAGTTGTGAGGTCGTAAGATGTTGATAAATGCTCTTTTTAGACCTCAAGAAAATGATGAAGATCTTCTTGGTCCAAAAGTACCATATCTTAGTGTTATAAGAGCTCTACTGTATCTTGTTAATTATACTTGATATGATATTGCATTTGCTGTAAAGTTGTTAAGCAAGATATATTTCTTCACCTACAAGAAGAAAATGGATAGGAGTAAAAAAATATACTCTAAAATATACTTTGTTACTTTAAGGGTACTACGAATATGGAATTATTTTATCCAAATGATTTAAAATTAGATCTAATGGATTATGCATATGCATGTTATTTATTATATTCTCACAATGTCATAATGGTTGATCACAAAGAAGATATTTATTCACACGTGGTAGCAAAATGATTTCATGACAATATATGAAAGAGACCATAACAGAAACATCATCAAAATCATGCATAATTTTTAGCATTACATGAGGTAAGTCGTGAATATGTTTAGTTAAGGTCTATAATTCAACATGTGAGACACACTTATGGTTTATCATTGAGAAGAATGTAATCAACAATCGTACATGAAGACAACAGTGCATTGTTCAATTGAAAGGATGATGTAGAGATCCAATTGAGACACACTTCTTCATCTTGATAATGTAAGTTTACATGAGGGGGAGAAATAGAATATGTAAAGAACAATATTATATAGAATGGTGTACTATTTTTCCTTCACTAGGTTTTTATTCCAAAGGATTTTTCCTAGTAAGGTTTTAACGAGGCACATTCTCTTATCAATGGACACCCAAGGGGAGTGTTATGAATTAATGGTCATTCATTGATTTGATACAGTTACTCATATGATTGATATGATTGATACTCATATGATTCATTATTTTTTTATAAATATTTGTATTAACTATTTGATTTGTATCCTTTATGGGTTACCATATTGTATCTATAAATATGACTCTTCCTACAATAATAAGACACACAATAAAGTTGCTCTTTATTCTCTCATTCTCTATTCTTCCTTCTATTCTCTATTCTTCTCTCGATTATTAGTTTTATTTCATAACAATTTCAAAATAAATTAAAAAATTGCATTTCACGTTATGAAATTCAGATATTTCCAAATTTGAAAATATGTTCCAAAATGCAAAATTAGGGATGCTTTTAAAAAGAATTGTATTTTGGAACATTATGCAAATTATTTTCACATATGGGAAACGTTTCAAAATTCACATTTCAAAATGCATTAAAAAAATACACTTCAGATTCTATAGAGTGCACATTTTCCAAAAACTTTCCTAACTAGATTTCAAATCCCAATCTCACAACCATCATCCCATGCTAAAAACAAAACTGAAAATATTACCTCCCAAATGCAGGCAAGGGTAGATGTGTATAGAATGCTCACTCCAAAGGTAGACTCATAGACGAATTTTTCTTTTGCAACGGGTATTGCAGAGATGGATGCGAAAAGGTGAAATGCTATCACAACTGAATAAAGAAGTAAGAAGAGTTATAAGGTTTTAAGGTGCAAGAAGCAAAAAACGCAGGTGTAAAAAGACGCATCCTTTCAATATCTCAATGGAAATAAACATGAGCTAAGAATAATTTAGCCGAACAAATAAAAGGTTGTCGAACTTCTTCCTACACCACAATAAGTTTTTTTAACCTCCAAGTACTTAAGAATTCAAATTTTACTATGAGATTTATATAAATAATTTTATTTATCCTTAGTCAATTTAATCAATTTAAGATTTTCAACAAATATTACCAAAATATTTTTTAATAAAAAAGTTAAAATTATGTGTAAAAGAAATAAATAAAAAAATTCTTATGAAGATATATAATTGGAAAAACTAATACATTAAACATGCCTGATAAACCAAATGTTAATTTTATTTATTATTGAAAAAAAAAGTTAACCTAATACATATAATACTCATAAAAAATTATGAAACATATAAAATAAACATAGGAGAACAATCAAATTTTCGAAAGAAATGGTTTGTAATACTACAAAGAAATACATGGATCGAAAACTAAAATTTATCGATAATCGTACAAATTTGTTAGTAAATTAAAATTTTTGATGGATAATTGACAATAAAATATTTATCAATAAATTTTGTCAATGGATGCGAAAAATTTGTCGATAATTATTAACAACTAAAATTTGTCAAAAATTACTGACAACCAAAATATATCACTAAATATTTGTTAGTGAAAACCAACGAATTTTACTTAATGGTAAATATTATAATTTGGTTTTACTTCTTCTTCCTCCTTTTGCATCTTCCTCTTCCTCCTCCTCCTCTTTTCTTCTCCTCTTCCTCTTTCTTCGGCTATGCCATTATTGCCAGCACACCTTCGACTCCTCCTCTTCCTTCTTTTTATATTCTTCTTCTCACATATCTTCAATTAATTTATAATAAATATTTCATCAAATTGACAAAAAAAATCGGCACTTATTTATCGACAAATTTTCAAAAACATTCAATTACCGATGGATTCTCAACAAATTCACTTACCAACAATTTTAAAAGCACAATTCATTACAAATAGATTTTAAAAAATAATTATCAACAATTTTTCCACAAAATGGTAAAAGCTCACATGCATATGATGATTGTACAATTGTTTTTTTTGTGTGCAATCCAGGTGTTTGATAAATTTTTATAAAGTCTTTAAAAGTGTTGTGTTTACTTATTTTAAGTGTTGTTTTGAATAGGTTAAAATCCATTCTCTTGTTCTTTTTTGTATTGTTATTGCTTGTTTATAAAACTTCTTTGGTTTGGTTAACCATGAGATTGCTCCTCCTTCACTTGAGGTGTTAGCTCAAGAAATGGACCTAAATTGAGAGTTGGCATTATGGTTTTGAGAGAAAATTTGGAGTGAACCTCCCTACACCTATTGTGGCGTCATTTCATTTCTATCTAATTTTGTATTCTTTATCTGATATTCTTGTTCATATTTTAGAAGGGATTCAAAATAAAAAATGATCGTAATCTTTCTAGAATAGTATCATATCAATCTTAAAGTTGAAAAGTCTAATAAAAGTTCAAGAGAATACTTATTCAGGAGATCACAAATTAGTATTCCCTTGATGAGCATATGTTGAGGGCATCAAGAGAATAATCTAATCAAGGAAAGTTAGGAGCACATTTCCATGCAAAATGTGGAAACGGGACATACCAAGATAAATAAAATCGAAAGAGGAAATCAAACAATGGACGTTCTTAGAAAGTAGAACGAAGCACGACCAGTGAACAAGAATTGAGAGGATAAGTTTGATCGAGCTAAGGCGAAAGACATCGAAATCAAGGAGAAAATAGTCGAAGTAGACATTTGAGGCTAGTTTGAGAATGAGGTTACATGCAACTAGGGATGGTAACGGGGTGGGGGTAGGGACGAGTTTCAATATTCCATACCCATCCCTAGAGAAAAAATTTATCCTCATCGTCATACCCAAACCTAAATGATATCGAATTTTTTTCACATCCTCATCCCTACTAGGTAACGAGTATATACTTGTACACGTACCCGTACCTGTACCCGTTTTCTTATTGTTTCAATATCAATTAATTAATTTTTATAAAATAATAAAAAATTAATGTAAAGGAAATATAATATTATCAAATATTCAATATTAAAGGAGGGTTGTCTCTTCATTATCGAATATTTAAAAAGAAATTATAATTGTATACACTTCAAATTAGAATAGTAAATAAAATTTCATGACAACCAAAACATTTATTAAAATTGCAAGTGTTAATGAAACCTAGTTGATAAAATTTAAAAATACTTTTAAAAATTAAAAAAAAAGAGTCAAATTAAAAAATATTTTAAATGTTTGTTTACTTCTATTTCTTAAATTTTAATGGAATAAATTATACACAAATAAAATTCATAATATATCATTTGTTACAAATCACAAAAAGAACAAAGATTAAACTAATAAGAATAGAACTTTAACATTGATCTTTCATCTTTTGAACTTCAATATATGTTGTATGGTGATAAAAAGATTCATTGCAAAATTACACTAAATTATTATATTATAGTAAATAAAATTTATTTATACAATTATAGTGATAAAATTATACGTATGATAATGAGTTAGAAAATAAAAATAATTATATAAAAAATATAAAAATAGTATTTTACATGATAAAACTAAACAACAAATAAAGTTATTAAAAAACATGATTAACTGTGTCTTAGAAATAATTTGAGAGACCATTGAATGAAATCACATAAAGGAAAACAAACGTTTACTTACGGGTATGATAAAATAAAAAATACCTTAGAGATTTAAGAAATCTTTTTGAATATCAACCTAGTTGATGGTTGAAAGATAACAGAAATTGGTTTAGTGAAACAAAATATTTCTTCAAATGAAACAAAAATTAATAATAGGTTTAATTATGCCTTTAGTCCCCATTTTAGACTCGAAATCTCAAATTGGTACCTGTATTTTTGGAAATCTCAAAATGGTCCCCTTTTAAGTTTAAAAGTCTCACTTTTGCCCTTTCCATCAAGTCTGGGCAAACGGCGTTTGTGGTTGCTGAGGTGGCTTTCTGTTACTGAAACGTGTCAATTACAGGTGGATTGGTGTGAAAATCTTGATTTATTTAAGTCACCAGCATTACAAAGTGTAGAATCCCTAATTTTGTTGTCATCTTCTCCCTTCTTCTGTGATGAATCCAGCCAGTTGTGTGTCTTGTGGGTCCTGTTCAAGTTTAGATGTTGGAGGAAAGCATAAGAGCAGCGTCAATTGCAATGCAGGTGGGTGTAGAAGCTCCAATGTGACGCCTAGTTGTTATTGTGGTGCTAAGGCTGTGTTGAGAATTGCCAGAACAGCCAAGAACAAAGGATGGGAGAAGGGGGTTCTGCAAGCACTATTGTGATGGTTGCTGGGATGGCTGTTGGGATGGCTGACTAGGAGAAGCCGAAGCCGAACCTGCTCAGTCTCCTGAAAGTGATAGCTCTGTGGATTCTTCTCCGCTCTCTGATCTCTCCTTTGATGTCAGCGAGCCGCAATGGGAAGATGCTTCTGCACATTTTAACTTGCAGAAATTTTCTTCTTATGAGATCGATTGGGATTCTCTCTGAACACATGTTTTTTAAATGTTTTGTGGGTAATTATGATAATAATAATTTAGTGTAGTGGTAGGTGGTAGGGGCTCCGCTGCAATTTGAATTTTTGAAGATTGCAGTGTTGCATATGTAGGATTTGGATAATTGGGTTTATTTTATTTTAGGTTTGTTTTGGTGAAACAGTGATGCTTTGAGGTTGTAATAATAAACTTTTTCACCAAGTAAATCACAGAATGTGAACAAATGTTTTTTGCTTTTCACTAATTCTACGTCTTGAAGTTGTGTTGGAAGGTGGAAATTGAACTAAACCCAAAGCACAGCATGGAATCTATTCCAGTTATTCCATTGAGTGAACCTTGGTTAGGAACGGAGACACAACCTCTCTATTATCAAAAACTTTGTCCTTTTCTTCACAAATCGATACAAAACAAAACGCCTTTCACATGAACCACCATCACATTTCTCCCCACCGTTTGAGATGAATGCGATGAAGTCAATAACCTCAGATTGCACGTGTGATGACGATAGAGAAGGACACCGATCGCACTCCACAGCTTCCACCACAGTTTCCCCAATTTTACCCGAGCTTTCTTTTTTAAAAACCCTAAACCTAATTTCACAATTCTAATTTTTTTGAAAAATAATTATCCCACCTTAAATTATAAAAACCCTAAGCCCTAATTTAATTTAACATTTTTCCTTACCCTAAACGTAATTTAATTACAGCTACCCATTCCACATCAACGTTTTCCTGCCAAGTCACTGTTCAATAACTGGTCAACCTTGCCATGTCACTATTCACCAAACGCCGTCAACCCAGACTTAACGGAAAGGGCAAAAGTGAGACTTTTAAAGTTAAAAGGGGACCATTTTGAGATTTCCAAAAATACAGGTACCAATTTGAGATTTCAAGTCCAAAATGGGGACCAAAGACATAATTAAACCTTAATAATAATAGAATAAAGAAGATAAATTTTTTATATTACCTAGTAAATGAAATATTGATGCTATTGAATACCTAAATTGAAAATGTTAAACATTCTCATGTGAAAAGAAAATATACAATAAATAAAAATATTTAAAAAAATAAAAATATTCAAATTGAGACGTAAAAGATATTTAATTGACATACATTATTGAAACATAATTGCATAAATTTTGTGATAAGATGAAACATATCTTGGAGATGCAAATGAATTTCATAACAAGTCAAACAATTAGAAAAAATAAAGAATAAAAAAATGTGTACTATATGTATGTGCGTGTGTGATTACTTAATAAATTATGAGTATTTTAATAATTTAAATGGAGACGAAGACATGATAAGTATGGGGATGGGGTGGATATGTACATCTTTATCGCCATCCTTATACCGAATTGTAAGAGTCGGGTATTCCCTATACACATATCCATAACATTCAATGCGGGATTTCCCGTCAAAACAGGGACAGGTTCGGGCAATACCCACATGACGGGTTTATTTGTCATCCCTATAGGCAACAACTACTGCAAAACGTGGAGACAAAAAAGATATATGTCACAATGTGCACAATTTTAGGGAAATTACTCTGATTTATGTATTTTTGGTCCTAGGGGCTTTGTCTGTAATATTCTAAGTCTGGAATGGTCGACAAATGTCGTCTTGTCCTCTGAAGTAGGCAGCCTAGGCTGCTTATGCTTGTCCGTTGATTCGTTTGATAATTGTTTGTGTGCTTGCGGGGCTTTATGTAGGCGGATTTAACCGTGTAGTTTTGTTAGGCTGCCTAGGTGCAGTACAGAAGACATGAAACACTCAAACACTTTCAATCAAATCGAAAAATATATTAAGTTTGATGGCTCACCGTAAACGAACTTATGTGGAATAGATTGGATTCACTAAAAGACATTATGTAAGCATCAAATCCAAATCCTGGTCTTTTCTTCACTTCTTCATTTCAATCATTTTATTGTTTCTTATTCCTCTATTTTTTTTTTCATCTATGGTGCTGAAAACTCAACTGAAAGTGAGGTCTTGCAATAGTGAAATTCCTTAAAAATGTAATGTATTTGAATTTTTTAGAAATTTACTATCCAAATGTTTCAGCAAAAGTAAAAGTAGACTTATAATTTTATATATGTTAAATGATTTCACCTTTAATTTAAAAACGCAAAAATGTTAATAAAAAAATGTTGTCAGATTAATTTTGTGAAAAGCATTTTAAAAATCGGTGAAGAGTTAATAATTTAGAAATTGATTCAATAAATTAAATATTAGAATGGTGTGGGTTTACTCTAGTTTTCCAAGGTAGTTCACAACGTGTTGACAAATTGAATACACATTGAATAAATGATCCGAAAACAAAATTGACAGTAGGAAATATACCCTTGTCCCTCGTAGTCCTCTTCAAAGAAACTATGCTCAATCATAACTTCGCAGCAATTCCAACTTGAAAAAAAGAAATTATACTTTATTCAATCGTGGATGACTTTGACTTGGAATAGTCTTGGTGGATAAAATTGTATTTGTTTGATTTTTAAATTTAAAAGCAATGTAAGCCATGATCCTACTCCTTCTGTAACACTCTCACCATTTATAAATTTATTTAAAATTCATAAAAAAACTATAAAATTGTAAATAGAACTGGTTGAATAGGTCACTGATCGTTTTGTTAAATTGGAATATACTATCAATGTGGGCCTGATAAGGAAAGATACAAGTGTTACTGGGCAAGTCAATGTTGAAACTGACAACAAAGAAAACGATTATTTTGTTGAAAATCAAGCTATAGCATTAGGAAGTTAGGACAAGGTTCTAAAGTTGGTTGTTTTTTCCATTCTAAAATATTTTTGCTAAGACACAAGATTGATGCAGAAAATTATGAACGCTATCATATGCTCTGGCTACATTTTTATCCTGTATCTCTTACACCTGCAACAAGTAGCAGTTGCTGATGATGGCAGTTATGTTCCTACAGAGAACATAGTTCTCAGCTGTGGCTCCAGCACATCAGAATTTGTGCAATATGATGGCAGGAAATGGAATGGAGATGTTGTTTCACCGAATGTTCCCTCTGATGCTGACACCAAGTCTCAGGCAGTGAGAGCCCCTAACACTCTTCAATCCATTCCTGAAGTTCCCTATATGACTGCAAGGATCTTTCACTCTGAATTCACCTACACTTTCAATGTAACCCCAGGTCCCAAATTCATTCGCCTTCACTTCTACCCAGCTTCCTACATCAATCTCAACATCTCCAATGCTTTCTTATCAGTAAGTGCTGCTAACTTCACTCTT
>Ga0214545_1008683_pt1 | contig 16013 bp, 13 predicted proteins | sample CNSS4metaG_FD_160064 | JGI IMG/M metagenome (GOLD analysis project Ga0214545, IMG submission 160064) | Root nodule microbial communities from cowpea collected in UCLA plant growth center, Los Angeles, California, USA - CNSS4 | ecosystem: Host-associated > Plants > Roots > Nodule | place: USA... | reverse complement strand
TTTAGAATACCTTTAGATCTATCCCTGGAAATTCTCATACCAAGAATTTGCTTGGCTGGACCAAGATCCTTCATTTCAAAATTTTCTGACAATTGTTTCTTCAACCTGTCAATTTCTGTCATATTAGTACCAGGCAATCAACATGTCATCAACATACAAGGCAAAGAGATTGTTAGGAATCCAAGTGTGAGTCTAAGTCCCACATTGACCAGAAATGAGGAAATAGAGCACTATATAAGAATCAAGACCCATAAACCCATTGCCTTAAGGTTTTGGGTTGAGAGTGGTGTTAGTGTCTTATGTGGTTGGGCTCAGATCTCATTGGTGTTGTTCTCCCCAGTGAAACCCCCTCTGTAAAACCTGACAAGTGGTATCAGAGTCGATGGTTAAAACCGGCTCAGACGAGTGCAGTATGGTCCTAGTATCGAAAGTCTTCCTGGCAAGAGTCCCAGGTAAGGGTTCCAGGTAAGCGTGTCCCGTTAAGAATAACGGCGGTACAGAAAAGGGCAGAAAAGGAGTACTCATGGTTGGGCAGCTTCCGTTGGAGGGGGAGTGTACCAATGTGGTTGAAGGGACTCACCCTTGAGGGGGAGATTGTTAGGAATTCAAGTGTGAGTCTAAGTCCCACATTGACCATAAATGAGAAAGTAAAGCACTATATAAGAATCAAGACCCATAAACCCATTACCTTAAGGTTTTGGGTTGAGAGTGGTGTCAGTGTCTTATGTGGTTGGGCTCAGATCTCATTGGTGTTGTTCTCCCCAGTGAAACCCCCTCTGTAAAACCTGACACGTTCATTTTCAATTATGTTAAAATCTGCCGCTGAAAGTTGAGCAAACAATGTATTTATATTGTTGATGTGGTCTGTCACTGATGTAGACTCACTCATTCGAAGAGTATAGAGCTTTCTCTTCAAGAATATCCTTGTGTGGAGTGACTTAACCTCGTACAGGCTTGTGAGAGTATCCCAAATCTCCTTTGTTGTAGTCTTCTCCGCAATGCTGGATAAAACTGTATCTGCCAATGCTAAGTGCAAATTTGCTATGGCATTGTTATCTATTTCCTTCCACTTTTGATATGTAATGCCCACAAGTTTTTCTTCAATTGTCGCTAGACAATTGTCCTTTCTCAAAATTGCCTTCATCTTCAGTTTCCATAATGAGAAATTTTTCCCATTGAACTTCTCTATCTCGTATCTTGTTGTCATGGCTTTAAAACCGACTTATGCACTTCTCACTATGAATAGTACTGTCTACTGGAACAATGCAAGTAGATCGTGAATCAGTGCACCAGGTAATTCCCAGGAAAGTGAGGTGGGTCACTAATGGACACGCTTAAGTACCAAGTCTTTCCTAGCCAGAACTTTCCTAGACATGCACTTTCACACTCCAACACTTTATCCACTATCACAGCACTATTCTAATGACAATAGCAGCGGAATATAATCATACGAACCAACTACTCTGATACCACTATTGGGTATCAGAGTACTAGCATAAGTACTCACAACTAAAATGCAAAATGAAAATAAAGGAACACACACAGATAATAGGTAATAAATATAATTTATTCAAAGAAAAGCAAATTACATACCACTCTCTCAATCTCCAAGGAGAAAACAAATGAGGACTTCTCTCTAGGAAATAGGAAAAACTAATAAGGAGAACCTTCAAGGAGAAACAAATATTCTCTCTTGTTTTCTCTCACTCACTAAAGCAAATAGAAAAAAAAGAAAGACTTTGGGATGCTTCCTAAAGAAACAATAGGCTCCCTTTTATAACATAAAAAGTAAATCCCAAACTAAGTTCCCACCAATGTGGGGATATTGTTAGGAATCCAAGTGTGAGTCTAAGTCCCACAATGACCAGAAATGAGAAAGTAGAGCACTATATAAGAATAAAGACCCATAAACCCATTGCCTTAAGGTTTTGGGTTGAGAGTGGTGTCATTGTCTTATATGGTTGGCTCAGGTCTCATTGGTGTTGTATCTCCCCCGTGAAACCCCCTCTGTAAAACCTGACAAGTGGTATCAGAGTCGATGGTTAATACCGGCTCAGGCTCAGACGAGTGCAGTACCAGTATGGTCCTAGTATCGAAAGTCTTCCTGGCAAGAGTCCCAGGTAAGGGTTCCAGGTAAGCGTGTCCCGTTAAGAAGAACGGTGGTACAGAAAAGGGCGGAAAATGAGTACTCGTGGTTGGGCAGCTTCCGCTGGAGGGGGAGTGTACCAATGTGGTTGAAGGGACTCACCCTTGAGGGGAAGATTGTTAGGAATCCAAGTGTGAGTCTAAGTCCCACATTGATCAGAAATGAGAAAGTAGAGCACTATATAAGAATAAAGATCCATAAACCCATTGCCTTAAGGTTTTGGGTTGAGAGTGGTGTCATTATCTTATATGGTTGGCTCAGGTCTCATTGGTGTTGTATCTCCCCAGTAAAACCCCCTCTGTAAAACCTGACATGGAGTGGTAGTTTTTACTCTAGCACAAGTTAAAACATGAATATGGATCACAAATAAATGCACTAGAGTAATGATTGGTTCATGAGTCCAATAATGTGTATCTAGTCTTTACGCATTTAGATATGTCAGGTAGCTCAAGAGAGAATATACATAGTATCTATATACTTGGGTTGGTAGTGGATAACAGATTCCTTTATTGAAATATAGAAAATTCTATTGTTGTGTGGCATTTATTTATGCTTTTATGTAGGTTCACTGAGATGGAATAATATGTGAAGGATATATGGGCTTTTTTTGTATTTTGGGGTATATTTAAACTGTAATTTGCAAAAATGGGTCGGTTGAATTTTTTTTTTTGCAAAATTGGGTTAAGTCGTCAAGGCGGAGGACGACAATACAAGTGAAGTCGTTCTCCATCCTACCAGTTTCTTTTTTTTTTCAAAAAGCAAAACTGTATTGTGGGAGGCCGGTTTCTATTCACGTAAAAAGTGAAGTCGTCCTCGTACATGACGACTTCACTTTTAATTTTTTTTTATATATTTTCTTTAACAGAGAGGGAAAGGTTGATGACAAATCTTTGAAGGTCATGAATGAGAAACCTTTCCATGTGTCAGGGCACTTGGTCATGATAGACACAAGCTGGCCCAAGTTTGGAATCCAATATGCCAGAATTGTTGATGTGAGTGCACCGTTGAGGCCAAACTTGAACTGAACAGTTAGAAGCCATGACAGTAAAACGTGCAGAGAAATTGAAATTGTTGCAAGGTAGGCGATGATCTTATTCTTGCTCTGTGATTGCAGGAACATTTGGTAGGTGGATGAGACATCAAAGGAAATGCAAAGTAAAAAAAAAAAAAAAATTAAAAGTGAAGTCGTCATGTACGAAAACGACTTCACTTTTTACAGTAAATAGAAACCGTCCTCCTACAACACGGTTTTACTTTTTGAAAAAAAAAAACTAGTAGGATGGAGGACGACTTCACCTGTAATGTCGTCCTCCATCCTAACGACTTAACCCAATTTTGCAAAAAAAAAAAATTATCAGACCCATTTTTACAAATTTCACTTTAAATAGATCCCGAAATACAAAAAAACCGGATATATGTTTACATTAAATAGAACATTCACGTTAAGAGAAGCTAAAAACATCCCGTATATGTGAATACTCCGTTGGGGAGCCTAACAAAGAAAAGAAGTCATGTAATTTTCAAAAGTTCTTGTCTTATATTAGGAGGGTCAAATGGTTGTATCATAATTTATTTATATAATTGTTGCAACCGAAATTGCGATAGAACCATGAAAAATAAAATAAAAAATTGAAAATAGGTTTGGAGTTGTGACTATAGTTTGTTGTAGAAAAATTATGGAAAACCTAAAGATAAGAGAAGATTTACGAAAACTAGATTTTGTATCTGAAAGTCGATTACGCTCCCGAAGGTGGTTTTAGTTAAATATGTGAAATTGATGTGATTTTAAAAATGTTTATTTTTTTTCTCAAAAATAATAAGATAAAAATATTCAAAAGAAACAATTTTTTTTAGTTCTTTAATATGACAAAAATGAATTCTCACTCTCATGTATTCTCATTTAAAATGAGAAATGGGGGTTACATTTATTTATGAAAAACTATTTGAAAAATGCAAAATAAAAAAATTACTTTTGCATTTTTTTAATTTTAGAAAAAATAAAAGGGATAAAAAGAAAGAAAAAAAAATGCATGTGTGGAAAGTGGAGTTTAATTAAAAAATAGGTAAATGTAGAATAGTAAAAGTAAGGGGATGCAATGAGTAATGTGTGGGGTGCAAGCAGAAAGTGAAAAGTGTGGTGTAGGAGGCATAGCCAGTCAGTCAGCCCAATAACAAAACAAACTAACACGGGGTGCGGGTAACTAAAACAAACTAGCAGATTATCCTTCTCTGGCGAGTGAATGAAATATTATAAGTGACTTGGATTTACCATACTTCTTTATGTCCCGATTTTTTATTCTTTCCCTTTTTTTCTTTTTATCCAGGGTTTGGATTATTGGGTTCTCTACTGCGATTTAGTTGGGTGAAGGGTTCAATTTGAGGAAGAAGAAATTAAGTCTTGTGTGTGGATTGAAGAGTATGTCGGATAAAAATGAGAATGAGACGTGATGGGGTGAGGATGGACTCTCTTCTTTTGAACCCTACTCGTAAACTAAGATCGATTGATTTTTCTTAAAATAGGATGAAGTAATTTGGACTGAAAGATGATATTCAAATCGAAGTCATTATGACTCCTAGTCGATTTATGTCTATCATAAAATTAAAAAACTAAAGTTATTATAAAAAAGTTATTTAATAAAAAATATAGAATTGAAGTCATCATGAGTCTTCAATTTTCTGATACACACAGATATGTAAGAGTTATAAGAAGACGACTTTACTTTTAAAAAAAATAAAAAATAAAATTAGTTACACTTATGATAATTTAAGTCTGAATGTCGTCACAAGTCCTGACGATTTCCTCTTATTTAAAAAAAAATCAATTGACTTTATCATATAATCACAATCTTATTTTAAAAAAAATATTAGATTTTGATCCAAATCTATTTCTTGTACAAAATGAAATTGAATTTTTTTTTAAATTCAAATCCAAATATTTGGATCAAAGTGGAAATTCAAATCCATTGCTAAAAAATCAATGTCTAATGAAACTTAATCTTTTTATAAATATAATTTTAATTGTAAATCTATATTTTAAAAGTAAAATAACTATTTCATCTAATACATAAATATATAAAAAATTAAGTAATACATAAAATAATAAAAATTATAATAAGATTATAATTTAATAATATTAAAGATTAATAATAATATATTATATAAGTTCTTAACATTAAAAAAAAACTAAAATCATATATTTAAATCAAACCAAAAGTAACAAATATTTAATATCCATGCAGATCATCTCTAAAAGAAAGCATTTCAACAATTTCAACAATATCTTATATAAAAGTAGACAATGTAATAATATCACTATCTTAATAATTCCATTGCATTTTTCTTCAACTCCAAATCTTTCTCACCCTTCAATAACTCGTTTACAACTTTTATCCACTTCATCTCTCATAATATTATCACTATCCATCTCCATACCAAAAGTTTATTCACGACAAATATATATGTAAATATAAAACCAAACATAAAATATGTGGTCATGTTAAATGGAAAAACAAACACACTGCGTTAATTCATTTGGTTTGAAAATTTATGACTGAATTAATTAATGCTGATCTTAATAAACCATACGTTTGGACTCAAAAAAAAAATCTAAAAGAAAAAAGGTACACAGAAGTTGGCTCAACGATTAAACACATGAGTTTGACCTAATAAATAAATGATTGTATTTTTTCCAAACATGAATTTGTTCACTAATGTTGTAGGGGCACTTTACAAGACAATTAACGATGTCTTATTTTATTACTCTTCTTAGGCTGCATGACACTCTTCTTAAATTACAGTTCCTAGGCCAAGAAAACCTCACTCATGGTTACCCTCGCAGAAAGGTTTCTAACATTCACACCAAACCAATGACAACACAACCATGTGTTAAATTTAACTTATTGTAAGAACCAAAATCATGATGGAATGATGACAAAAAAATTTGTTTTAAAAACATAAATTTTATATAGGATTCTTTACCATAGTTTATCAAGGGAAATTGTGGAAAGCCTTTAAAAAAAAACAAATGGTATGTAAAACCAGTTTGAATTCAAAAATCGGTTACATGTGAGAAGATATTAGCACCCACACATCCATCCATCCTAATTTAATTAGGTGTGCAAAACTAATAAAATTTTGAAATATTTAATTTTTTCCAAAATTAAATAAGACAGACAAATGTGAATAAAGAAAACATTTTTTTTTTAATTTTTAATTGATCTCGACAAGGTGTTTGACCTTACTCCTTCGTATTTTCTTCTAAAATGAGAAATCAAAGTTACATAGTTCTTTTGTTTTAAAAAATTGTTTGAAAAAACTTTGATTTGATTAATATTTTTAAATTTTAAATTTTAATATTTTAATATTTTTTTTAGTTATCAAAGTGAATCTGAGACTCAACATGATAATGTTTTTATTAAGAGTGAAAGATTTAATTATCAAGTAAATCTATGAGACTTAACGTGATAATCAAATTCTATTTAAGAGTGAATGATTTAAGGGTTAAATATGTTTTTGGTCCTTTACTTTATAGTAAAAATTGAAATTAGTCTCTATTAAAAATTTTGAACCAATTTAGTCCTTTATCTTTATAAATGTGTGGATGTAGTCCTTTAAACTAAATTTTGTTAAGTTTAGTTGACGAAGAGGAATTTTCAAAAGCCATGGCTCAGTTTAAGCTCTAGATACCATGTTAGGATTACGTGAAGAGAAAGCAAACGAAAGAAAACTTTTGTATTATATAAAACTGTATCTAACCATTACAAGGGGAAAGCTTATATAAGAATAGACAAAACATGCAGAAATATGCAAAATGCAAAACTAACTTATAACTAACCTAACAAATTTAATAATTGATATATTATCTAACAAATAATCCAAAAGGATTTTATCCATAAGAGGGAAAACTGTAAATAAATAATACTTCTTTCTCTTTTAGTGTAGAAAATATAATAAGTACCAAATGATGTAAATTTAAGATACATACAATACTGTAAAATTTATAAATATATGTATATGTGAATATTTTAAATATGTTATATATTATTGTAAAAATTATATATTAAATATATTTTATAAATATAATATAGAAAATAATAAAAAAAAATAAAAAAAAAATAGTTGTCACAATTAACGAAAATTTTAAAATTCAAAATATGTGGTAATAATTTTGAATTTAAAATTATAAAAAATTGTAAAATTATTGTATTAAAAATTGCATTTGTAATTAAAAAAATATCGTAAAATAAAACATTTTTGAGAAACAATTTCTATGCTTTTAAACAATTTTCACATACCGATACTAAAATTTAAAATATTATATAAAATAATAAACAAATAATTAATTATTAACATCATTAATAAACTAAAAATATAATACATTAGTATAATTTTGTAAAAGTTAAGATCTCTTATGTTGTGTTCGCTTCAAAGAGAGTATATTTGCAAGGAAAGAAATGAGAGCTCATGTGATGTTCGTTTAAGAGTATCTGTGCAGATGGCATAGCGAGAATGCCAGGAATCCCTGAAATTTGTAATCACGGGCATAATGTTTTGGTAGGATTGGCTTGCGGTATTACATATTTACCCATTTACCACCTCTTCGCTACAAACACACTCTCGCTGCAACCATGAAGAGCTACAACCATGAGAAGTCTCGCTGCAAACACAGATCCGATCTCATGTGTGAGGATTCGATCCCATTTGTGCTGAATCGGATAAGCTGCTCTTTGATTCGATCCCATTTGTGTTGGATCAGATCCGCTGCTGCTCTTGGATTCGTTGCTGCTCTTGGATTCGTTCTTTTGGCTGAATCGGATACGAGTATGGTGGATCGGATACGTTGTGTGGTGGATCGGATACGGGGTAGTGGATCAGATACTAATTAAACTAAAGGCTAAATGGTAATTTCATTATTACTTCTACTAAAACATATTTTTTAATCTATCACATCAATCACAAACTTTTACAAAAATTACTTCTAAATTTACTAACCATAACTTCTAAATCCCTTAAAAAGAACAACACAAATTTCACTCTTAAATCAACTCAAACTCATCCACTCACTCTCTCTCAATTATTCTCTCCCAAGTGAACACAACATTAGCATTAGCGTCAAATATCGTTAAGTTAACATATTTTATTTTAAACTAGCGAAAAACAGGTGTCGCATATATGTTATTTAAATTTTAAATTTTTATAAAAATTTAAAGTAATATCAATAACATTCACTTTTAAAATATATAATTAATTTTTAAAATAATTGAAATAAAATAACTATTAAAAATAAAAGAGAATTTTATAATAATAATTAGAGATAAACTATTTATAAAAATAATTAATTTTTTAAAATAATTAATAAAGTTAGAAAAATAAAATATGTATGCATTTTTTTTAGAATAACTGTTAAAAAATAAAAGAGATTTTTAAAAGAGTGATTAAAAGGTTAAAAATAAACTATTTATAAAATAATTAATTTTTAAATAATAATAATAAAATTGAAAAAATGAAATGTAATACAGAAAAGAAAATTTATAGATTATATTCATTATTATTATTTAAAATATAATATCTATTTTAACCTTTTAATTTATTTTTAATTATGATAAAATCAAATTTCAATATTTTAAAGGCTAAAATACTCCCTTCGTCCATATTTTCGCTGGAAAATCTCAAATAGGTTTTTTTTAATCTCAATTTGGTCCATAATTCTGCAAAATTGATTCAAATAAGCCCAATTCGTTAACGGCGTTAAGTTGAGTAACAATTTTTTGTATAACATTGTACACGTTTCAATGGATGGCTGATGTGGATTTGTTTTTTAATTTGAACAGTACAAGGTGGAAAATATTTTTTGAATTAAACAAAAATGTTTTTGAAGGTCGTCGTTTTGTTTATTAATTTTGTAAGTATAACGTCGTTTTGGGATGATTTTAAAATTAGGGATTAAACGAAATAAGGATTGCGAGTAGGGTTTGGGATTGCGATGAGGGATTGGGAATGCAAGGCGGAGGAAGGCGCTGCCATTTTTCAACGTTGATTGCAATCTCCAGGCTTTATCGTGACGACATTGTTGAGCGAAGGTCATCTACATTGAAGGTTAGAAGTTGGATTTGGGAATTTTGTTTGTTATTTTCATTGATTGGAGTTTAGGGTTTTTTCGACTTCGGTTTTTTGTTTGCTTTGTTTTCATGGATGGAAGTGTGGGAGTGTTGTGTGATTGGGGTTTAAGGAGTTTCATTTTCCATTTTGTGCGTGGGTCTGTGGTCCCCCATTTGCTTTGAGCAGTGTAGTTTATATTATTTGTGGTCCCCCATATTAATTTGTTGGTTTGACGGTGGTATGAACGATAATATGTGTATCCTTTTGTGGGCATTTTAGTTTCAGGTTGGATGTCTAAAGATCGTTTCGAAGTGGTGGTCCACCACTGTGGGCATTTTGTCAGTGATGGGAAGCTACAGTATGACGGTGGGGAAAAGGTGTCGTGGTTCTGTGATCCTGATACGTGGAGCTATTTCGAGATTCTGCATGAAGTACGAGAATTGGGACATCTTAATCCCAAAGAGTTGTGGTACTCTGTTGGAGGAGAGTCAGTGCTAGAAGATAGGTTGGTGCAACTAGTTGATGACAAAGGCACTATGCATATGGCCACTGTTAAGGAGGATGTGCAGGAGGTTCATGCTGAAGTTGAAGAGAACTTACATGAGACAGATGAGGTGGAGGTGGTTGAGGTTTATGACGAAACCGAAGATAAGTCAGATGCAGATGGTGAGGATACAAGGAGTGATGTTGCTGCAAAGCAGTTTTGTGATGAAGGGCTTGTTGATGTTAGTGTTGAAGCTGACGAGGAAGTTAAGCCATGGGATGGTCACATGGAATGTGAAGTTGGTTATACTCCAGAAGATATGGAGGAGCAGGTTCTTACAGTCAACCACAGTGTAGTAATTCAAGTGAGGATGAGGTTGTAGGAGTAGGATCTGGTGATGAATTTTCAGATATTGAGTGGCACTCAGATGAATTCCTTACTGCAACCGACACTGATGAGAAAGACAATGATAAAGAGAGTTATGGAAGCTTTCCTACCTTCTCAATGCCAAAAAGTATGGACCAATACAAATGGGAAGTTGGTACCTATTTCACAGAGAAAAAGGAACTTACAGAAGCTATTCGAACATATGCATTGGCAAATGGAAAGAATTTAAGATTTGATCGAAATGACAGGACTATAGTTACTGTAAAATGTTTTGGTGCGGAGGGAAAGTGCAATTGGTATGCTTACTATGCATATATGTCTGCAGTGAAGTCTTGGCAACTTAGGAAAATAATTGATGAGCATAGCTGCAATAGAGACTTTAATGTGAAGTTAATGAATGCAAAATGGTTGAGTAAGAAGATGGAAAAGACTGTTAGAGAAAACCCGCATACGAAGGTCATGGATATCCGTGACAAGGTATCTAGGAAGTGGAATGTCAGTATATCTAGAAATATGGCTTTCAGAGCAAAAGCAATTGCAAGAGATGCTGTTGATGGATCATTCACGGAGCAATATAGAAGAATATACGATTATGCACATCTGCTTCATCACATTCTGCTCCTCCACAATCTGCTCCACCAAGCCAACAAACAGCAGGGCCACCAAATACGCGCCCAACACATGCAGTCCAACCAATGAGGACCAAGCTAAAAGCTAGAAGGGGACGTGTTTGGAAGCCATGAATTTGAAGGGGACGTCTTTAGAAGACATGTTTTGATAGTGTTGATCCCATTTTGATCTTCTGCATCTGTTGTAATGATCAAACAAATGCCATTACTCTGTGCTGTTTTTTTGGTTGATTTTATGCATGTGCTGTAATGGTCAAACGAATTGATGTTTTGTGGTTTTTTTTGGCTCTGTTAAGAGCATGGCTCTGTTATGTATTCCTGCAGTACATTTGTGATCAACACCTATATAACAGTTTGGATATTATGTTGTCAAATTCGGTCTGATATAACAATTTCTTTATTCAATTATGATATGGTGTATGAGGCCAAAAGTTTGGGTCTGTTATAACAACACCAAAATTATGTGCTTAAATCAAACTTTCTCATTCAATACACAATCAAAGTTTTACAATGCATTATGGATTTTTCATCAACAACGAAAATAATATTACATTCAATACACAAACAAAACAAACCCCCCAAAATAACACCCTTATCCTATTTTCCAAATTCATGACAGATTTTTCTAAACTAAGAATTTTCATCCTTTGCCCGTACATTTCTTCCATATTCAACACACTAACATCCCTTTCTTCATTCTTCGTGACTGAACCAACAATTTCTTCATCTCCACTGAACCAACTAAAGTAATTGCAGCCAACCAATTGTTCAGAACCCCTCTGTCCAAAAACCATACACACAGTCGTCAAATATCTCCTGCTTAACTTAAACGAAAAAAAATCTAAGTTCCATGGATCTTACCTTATACTTAGGACATCCCCATAATTGTTTCCCCCTACTTTTAGGGGTTCTAGCAGTTCTCAAGACAGCTTTTTCACCACAATAGCAAAAAGGCATTGAACCCAACCTCTTTGACCCACCTCCATGACAAGAATCACTTGCACCCCCAACCCATTGCAGGAGCACGTCGACCATGAATGAGAAGAAGCCATAAACAAACTATTCTCTTCTCTCCTTTCAGTTCCTGCAACCCAAAATGCTAGGGCAAACTACTACATCTTACTAAATAGGAGAACACCACGTCATTTGCACTGCTTCTCACAATTAACTGACAGCAAAGCATGTACAAAACTCCAGCTCATCAGCAATAAACGCCGTTCATGAAGAAATAACGGAATGAACTTAATTGAATCAATTTTGCAAAATTATGGACCAAATTGAGATTAAAAAAAATCTATAGACCTATTTGAGATTTTCCAGCGAAAACATGGACCAAGGGAGTATTTTAGCCATCAAATTATTATTAGTTCATGATACAAGACTATATATTTTATTTTAACATAATTTAATTACTTCGTACAAATATAACTTTTTGTCTTCATAAAAAAAATCTATCTTTCACAATGATTATATTTTATCTAACATAAATGCAACAACACAATCAAAACAATTAACAATGTTCTCAAATAAAATTTTGATTATGCAAACTAAAATTGTTTTAGATGCGTTATAAATGCATAATCTCTTTCAAAATTTCTTTTTATAATTATAAAACCAAATATAAATAACTGTTAAAATCTTATTATTATAGTTTTTATTTATTTATTTTTATTACAAATAATTATTTTGTTTAAAAATTAAATTTAAAAAGATAGTTAAATTTAAAAGGATGGTTAAATTAAAAAAAACAATTAAATTTCGAAAAACATATACTTAAAGGATAAAATTAATAAAAATATATATATAAAAAATACATAATCCTTAAAAGATTATTATTTCCATATAAGAAAGTAGCATTATTTGGATATGATTGGTAGGGATGGCAACGGGACGGGAACAGGTTTCACTATCCCATACCCATTCCCGTAAAAAAAATTCATCCTCATCCTCATACCCAAATCCAACGGGTATCAAACTTTTGTCACACCCCATCCCCACCGAGTAACGGGTGTAATCTCGTACCCATACCCATACTCGATTTCTTACTACTGTAATATTAATTTTAATTAATTTTTAAAGGAAACATAATATTATTAAATATTCAATATTAGGAGTATGGTTGTTTCTTCAATATCAATTTTTTTAAAATAAATTATAATTGTTTACATTTTAGAATATAATACCAAATAAAATTTGATGAAAACAAAAACATTTATTAAATTTGTAAACATTAATGAAACCTAGTTGATAAATTTTAAAAATATTTTTCAAAAAATATAAAAGGAAAAACATATTTTTAAAAAAATATAAAAGGAAAAAAAATATTTAAATTAAAATATATTTTAAATGTTTGTTTACTTCAATTTTTTAAATTATAATGAATCTATTTTTTATACACTAATAAAAGTTATAAATGACGCAATGAACAAATAATAAACATAATAATAAAATTTTAACATAGATCTTGTATCTTTTGAACCACAATATATGTTGGATGGTGGTAAAAAGATATTCATGGCAATTACATTAAATTTTTATATTGTAGTAAATAAAAATTATTTATACAACTATAGTGAAAAAATTAAAGTGTGATTGTAATGAGTAAGAAAATAAAAAATAATTAGATAAAATTTATCAAAATAGTATTATACATGATGAAAATAAAGAAAAAATAAAAGTATTAAAAAATTAACAAATGCGTGTTTTATAAACAATTTGGAGACTATTGGAAGGAATCACACAAAGTAAAATAAATATATAATTACTGGTATGACAAGATGAAAAATATCTTAGAAATCTAAGAAAACTTTTCAAATATCAACATATATATTCAATGGTTGATAAAAAATGACGCAATAAATAAATAATAAACATAATAAAATTTTATCATAGATCTTATATGGTGATAAAAAAATATTCATGACAATTACATTAAAATTTTATATTGTAGTAAATAAAAATTATTTATACAATTATAGTGAAAAAAATTAAAGTATGATTGTAATGAGTTAGAAAATAAAAAATAATTAGATAAAAGTTATCGAAATAATATTCTACATAATGAAAATAAACAAAAATAAAAATATTAAAAAATTAACAAATGTGTGTCTTATAAACAATTTGGAGACTATTGGAAGAAATTGCACAAAGAAAAACAAATGTATAATTAAGAGTATGATAAGACGAAAAATATCTCAGAGATCTAAGAAAACATTTCAAATATCAACATATATATGCTCAATGGTTGAGAAATAACAAAAATAGTTTTAGCGAAATAAATTGTTCAAATGAAACAAAAATTAATAATAATAAGTAAAGAATTTTTTTTATATTATTTAGTAAATGAAATGTTTATCTTATTAAGCACTTAAATTGAGAGTATTAAACATTCTAATGTGAAAGGAAAATATACAATAAATAAAAATATTAAAAATAATAAAAATATTCAAATGTTAGATATGATTTTTTTTTTTAATTGACATATATCATTTTAACATAATTACATAAAGACTATAATAAAATAAAAAATATATTAGAGATGCGAATGAGTTTCATGACAAACCAAATAATTAGAAGAAATAAAATATATATATATATATATATATATATATATATATATATAAAGATACTTAATTAATTGTGAATATTTTAATAATTTAAAGGAGAATGGAGATATGGCGGAGTCAAGTATTATGGCGAGGATATATTCATCTCCATCCCCATACCCAATCAAAAGAATCGGCATACCCATACCCATACTCAGTTAATGCAAGGATTTTCCGTCAAACGAAGACGGATTCGGACAATACCCACAAAAACCGGTTTATTTGTCATCACTGTGGTTGGAAATGGATGCACAAAACCTAAATTACAGCTCCTTTAATGATATTTTATGACTTCTAACAAATAGATTAAATAAATTGATTTTTTTTTTCTTACCGACTTTTTACCAGTGAAGCGATTTTCTGTCGCCGTTTCCGATTGGGAGGATCGTGAGAGCGGTGGAAGCGGTGGCCGTAGCTTCATTCTGACGCCATGAACACTATTATCCGCCGCCGCCTAAGGCTAAGTCCAAAACTTCTTCTTTATTCTTTCCCCAAATCCTCTTTCTTCTTCTTCTCAACGACCACTTCTGATTCTGTCTCCTTCACCATATCCTACCTCACCAACACCTGCGGCTTCACACGAGAGGCTGCACTGAAACTATCCAAACGACTTCGTTTCAACACCGCCCAAAAACCCGATTCCGTCATCTCCTTCTTCCAAACCCACGGTTTCTCCGCCGCCCAGATCCACCGCATCCTCAGCCTATCCCCCGAACTCATGGTATGCAACCCCACCCGAAGGCTTCTCCCCAAATTCCACTTCTTGGCCTCCAAAGGCTTTTCTGCATCCGACGTCGTTTCCATTGTCGCTAAGAACCCCCGTTTCCTCTGTCAGAGCCTCGAAAACCGCATCTTCCCCACCTTCCAACTCATCCGAAGGTTCTTCCCCTCCGACCTCAGAGCCCTCGCTGTTTACATCGCCTGTCCCTCTGTCATCGGACACTGTCGCGTGGCATCAAACGTTGAAAGGTTGCTCGACGCCGGAGTCTCGCACGCCGGCATTCGGCACTTGCTCTCCTCTCGGCCTCTGGTTCTCTGCTTCAACCTGAGAACCCCCTTGGAGGAAGTGAAGCTGTTGGGGTTTGACCCTTTGAAGGTGACCTTCGCTGTGGCCCTTGTGGCCAAAAGGACTGTTTCCAAACCCCTTTGGGATGCCAAAGTCGCCGTCTTGAAGAAATGGGGTTGGTCTGAGGATGAGGTTTTGGTTGCGTTTAGGAAACAACCTACGATGATGCTCTGTTCCTTGGAGAAGCTTGATGCAGTGGCGGGGCTTTGGGCGGGTCGGCTTGGATGGGATCGTTCTGCGCTTATTGCGTACCCTTCGTTGTTTTTGTACAGTTTGGAGAAAAGACTCGTTCCGAGGGCTTTGGTGTTGCAGCATCTTCTCTCCAGAGGATTGGTGAAGAAGGATGCTAACTTCGTCACACCGTTTTGTAGGTCTGATGAGGGTTTTCTGGAAAAGTACGTGACTTCTTTCGAAGAGGAAACACCCAGGTTACTGGAGCTATATCAGAAGGGACAGGGAGCATGCTAGCATCTGGTTGTTGAGATCTAATTTAACTCCTGTACATAGAGATTTTTGGTGTAATTCATCTCTAACCACTATATCTTCTCCGAGCATAGCAATGTGTTTTTTTTTTTTTTTTTAGTTTTAACATTTTACA
>Ga0214545_1008676_pt1 | contig 16021 bp, 3 predicted proteins | sample CNSS4metaG_FD_160064 | JGI IMG/M metagenome (GOLD analysis project Ga0214545, IMG submission 160064) | Root nodule microbial communities from cowpea collected in UCLA plant growth center, Los Angeles, California, USA - CNSS4 | ecosystem: Host-associated > Plants > Roots > Nodule | place: USA... | reverse complement strand
TTGATTAATTATTATTAATGTATGACTATATTATATTAACTATTGAGTATGTGTATTTATAATGTATGAGTTTTTAGTTTTCCATATTTATTTTAACTTTGTGAATACAAAATGTGGCTGGAATTGATAAATTACATTGTTTTATTATATTATTTTGAAATGAGATATTATATTTCTACTCATATCAAATTTAACTATTTTTGCATTTGTATTATCATGTTATTGTATTTTATTTCACCAAAATATATAAATTCGTTAAAATTTGTAAATATTTACGATTGGAAGTCAAGGAAATTTATTTTTTCTCAATAATATTTAAAATAGTAAAAAGAAAACTGTATTAGGTGTGTATTTTTATTAAATCACGGGAAGAATCATTGAATCATTTAAATCACTAACACTACGTTTCACTTCCGGTCATTTGCGGTTAAAAATGATTATGAGCAACAAATTTGTAGGTGATATTTGGTATCATATATGCATATTTGAAGGTGAGAGAAATAATACTTTAGTCACATGGTAAATTTTTTCAATCTCATTTGAGATGAGTTATTTGAAAGTAATACATGAGTTTTCATAATAATACTTTTGTCTAAATCACGGTATTTTCACATGCATGCACTATTATAGGAGGTGTTGTAAACTTCCATGGTAATTGAAGAATGTGGTTGGATAATGCATGTTTCGGGTTATTACGGTGAGAATCGATTATGTTGTGGTTGAATCGATTATATAACAAAACAAAGGAAAAAGTGATCGATTTCACATGTATGAGAATAGGTTCTCTTATTGCTGGAACCGATTTTGATGTCTGAAATTATGTTTAACCTTGTTTTTTGTGTTGCATTAATAATGCACGGATTATACAAAGAAAAATAATTATAATTAACATTTTGGCACAGGCATGGAAACAATATACACTGATTTTTTTTAAAAACAAATCATATTACTTAAAGAATCATAATCTCAATAACTTTTTTTCTATTAAGATTGTTGGATAGAAAAATTTTAATTAAAACAACAATAAATATCAATAGTAATAAATAATAAAGAAGAATAATAATAAATATTAATACTAATAACAACAATAACAATTATAAAAACCAAAAGTAATCTTACATTTTAATTTATTTTTATTTTATTACATTTTCAAATCTTTCATAAATTTTCAAAACTTCGTTTTAAAATTCACTTACTTTTATCTTAAATTATCTCGATTTCATCTTCAAACTGTTAAAAAATTAAAAATCTACTTACTTTTATCTCAAATTCTTTCAATTTCACCTCCAAAATTTTTAAAAAAACACAAAAATTTAATCATCAAATTCTTTCAATCCATGAACTCACTCTCCCTCTCATTTAAATCATCTTCAAAAGTATCAAATATTTTAACACATGATCACATATAAGATATGTTATTATTTCTCATATCTCATATTTTTGCGTTATACTCCATTTTTATCTTATCTTTTTATGTATTTCTTATCTCATTTTTTTGTGTAAATGTGATTAAGAAGATGTTTTTCTTTACCTACTTTGGTATCTACTCCTTAAGGCAATTAGTATGATTGATGTCAACAACAGGTTTGTTAGCGTTTTAATCATAAATGTTCAATATCATGTCAGAATTCATAAATTTCATATATAAAAGGGAGAATCGAAGAAAAAAAATAATGGTTAAGTCTAAACACAATAAAAGAAAAATAAAACAAATATAATTATATGGATAATATGTTTGATTTATATGGATAAGCAAAATCTGTTATGAATCTTTTTAGATTATTTTTAGGACGGTGGAAGTATGATCGAGTATTTATAGGACTTTAACGTGTAACTTTATAATTTTAAAAATTTTAAGTCTTTTTTTAAAATTACTCTTTTGGTCATTCTTTTTGTCAAGTAGTGTCACATTGGTCTTCTAAATTTTTATTTGTCTCAATTTGGTATTGATTTTTTAAAAAAATGATTCAATTTGGTCATTGCAATCAATTTTGACCAAACGGTATTAAAGTCAATTTTACGTGTAAATTTGTGATTTTTTTTTATTTGATGGATTTTTTTATTTTTTATTCTTTTATACATGACATTTTACAAATGGTCTTGACTCGAAGAGGGAGTCGATTCACGTATTTCACCATTTCCCGGATCGTTATCGTCTCTCCCCAGTTCAAGGTATGGGTTCTTTCTCTATTACGAAAGTCTCGGTGTGAAGTCCCTTACTTATCTGACTCTAGTAGAGTGTCACGTGTGTCAAAATGATGATTCAACTTGTCTTTAGGTCCAATTTGGTCTCATTTTTTGTAAAATTGAAGCATTATTGTCTCTTTTAAAGTGGGACTCAATTTTAATAAATCGTTTTGACACATGATACAAGTGTGAAGTAACATGTGTAAAAAAAAATAAAAACAAAATTTATTTTAAAAATTTTAAAATATTCAAAAATCTGCAAATTGACATGTGGCGTTAACTTTAACAATGTTTGGTTAAACTAACAGCAATGATCAAATTGAATCATCTTTAAGAAAATTATAACCAAATTGAAACAAAAAAAACTAAATGACCAATTTGACACTGTTTGACAAAAATAAGAATAAAAAAGTAATTTAACTTTTATTAACAAAAAAATATACGTAATCCCATACATTGTCTGTAGGGGTGGGCATGGATTGGATATTTAATGATCCAATCCACATCCATTTTAGATCCAAATAATTGGATTAGATTTTTGACCCAAATCCATTTTTTTAGCAAAAGTAGTTTGGATTTTTTTTAAATCCAGATCCAAATATTTGGATCAAGATTTAAATCCAATCCAAATATTTGGATTAAGTTTAAAATCCAGAATCCATTTTTAATAAAAGAAATTTAAATTGAATTTCTTAAAACTTGTGTCATTAAGGCCCGAATGACTCGGATGGGATTGACGACCCGGACGGACCCGACGACCCGGACAACCCAGACAGGCCCGACGACCCGAACGACCCAAACGGGCCCGATGACTCGAACGGGCTCGACAACCCGAACGGGTCGGACAACCCGAACGGGCCCGAAAACACGAACAGGCTTGACGAGGCGAACGGGCCGGACGACCCGAATGGGCCCAACGACTCGGACGGGCCAGACGACCCGAACGGACCGGTCCAAATAGTCGGGCCCAATCGGGTAGTCGGGCACGTTCGAATCGTGGGGCCCATCTGGGTCGTCAGGTACGTCAAGGTCATCAGGCCTGTCTGAGTCGTCGGGCCCATCCGAGTCGTAGGGCCTGTCCGGGATGTCGAGCCCGTCTGGGTTGTAGGGCCCGTCCGGGTCGTAGGGCTCGTTCGTGTCATCGTGCCATCCGGGTCGTAAGGCCCGTGTAGGTCGTCAGGCTCGTCCGGGTCGCTAGGCCCGTTAGGGTCGTCCAAGTCGTCAGGTCTGTCCGGATCGTCGGGCCCGTCTGGGTCGCCAGGTCGTCTGGCCCGTTCGTGTTGTAGTGCCCATCCAGGTCGTAAGTCACGTGTAGGTCGTCGGGCCCGTCCGGGTCGCCAGGTCGTCTGGCCCATCCGGGTCTTCGGGTTCGTTCGGGTTGTCAGGCCTGTTCGGGTTTTTGGGCCTGCCTGACTCTTTCGGGTCTTTGGGCTGCCTGACATGTTTTCGTCATTGGTTTTGCCTGGTCCGTTCGGGTTTTCGGGTCCGCGTGACCCTTTCGAGTCTTCGGGTCTGCCTGACCCGTTCGGGTCTTCAGGCCCGCCTTACTCGTTCGGGTCATCAGGCTCGCCTGACCCGTTCGGGTCTTCGGGCCTGCCTGACCCGTTCAGTTCTTCGAGCCTGCTTGACCCATTCGGGTCATCGAGCCCGCTTGGCTTGTTCGGGTCTTCGAGCCCGCTTGGCCCGTTCGGATCTTCGAACCTGCCTAACCTATTTGGGTCTTCGGGCCCACCTGGCTCATCAGGTCATTGGGCCTGATCGACTCGTTTGGTTTGTCGGGCCCGCCTATCTCGTTCATATCTTTAGGCCCGCCCAACCTCTTATAGTTGTCGAGCCTGTCCAATTCGTATAGGTCGTCGAGCAAGACCCATCCAAGTCTGAATTTAGTATAGTTCATCTCAACCTTTAGTCTAACCCAACTAAAAATTTAAATTGAAAATTTGGATTGGATTTTTTGGATTATCCATATTTAAAAATCTTGATTTATAAAATGGATATCCAATCCATAAGATATATACAATGTAAATTAGATTGGAATCCATATCTATTAAATGGATTTTAAATGGATTAGATTTTTAATAAAATGGATTATAAATGGAGTGGATTGGAGCAAAAGTGGATTGGATCAAGAAAATTAAATTTTTTGCCCACCCCTAATTGTCTGGTTTGTGTAATTCATAAATGTTTAAAAAATGTTTCAAATCCTATAATTTAGAATATTAAATATTAATGTTTTTATATTTTTAGAATTATAATAATTGCAAATTTGTATAAATTGTATTTTAAATTATATATCCTAAAATAAAAAATAAATAATATATTTTGAATTACATCATTTAAAATATATATTTATATTTCAGAGTACAAATTTTCATGAAAGATTATTATATTATGAATTGTAAAATAATATAAATTTATATTCTAAAATATATAATTCACAATATAAATTTATAAATTATATTTTAAATTTTACATTTTAAGTCCTAAGGTGTGTTTGTTTTTAAAGATGAATTTGAGGAGATAGAGAGAGAAAAGTGCGGTTGTTTGTTTAAAAGGATAAAGAAGTAAAAATGAATAGGTCCAAAATAAATTGAAAAAATTTGCAGGTAAATTCCTCATAAATTTAAAAAATTTGCAGGTAGGTCCTTGATAAATTTAAATATACTATCGATATATCTTATGGATCTAAAAATTTTGCAAGTAGGTCCATCATAAATTTAAAAACTTTGCAGGTAGATTCCTAATAAATTTAAAAACAGTGTACATAGGTTCTTGATAAATTTAAATACTTTGCAGATAGATCCCTGATAAATTTAAAAATTTTGCAGGTAGGTCCTTGATAAATTTAAAAGCTTTGTAGGTAGGTCCCTCATAAATTTAAAAAGTTTGCAGGTAGGTCCTTAATAAATTTAAATACTTTGCAAGTAGATCCGGATAGTTTTAAAAAAATTTGCAGGTAGGTCCTTGATAAATTTATATACTTTGTAGGTAGGTCCCTCATAAATTTAGAAAGTTTGAAGGCAGGTAGTTGATAAATTTAAATACTTTGCAGGTAGATCCCTGTTATATTTAAAAAGTTTGCAACTCGGTCCCTCACAAATTTAAAAGTTTTGCAAGTAGGTCGTTGATAGATTTAAAAACTTTTTAGTTAGATCCATGATAATTTTAGAAACTTTGTAGTTAGATCCAGATAAATTTAAAAACTTTGTAGGTAGGTCCTTGATAAATTTTAAGACTTTGCAAGAGGTCCCTAATAAATTTAAAAATTTTACAGGTAGGTCCTTGATAAGTTTAAAAACTTTGCACGTAGCTTCCTAATAAATTTAAAATATTTACAGGTAGGTCCCTCATAAATGAAAAAACTTTGCAGGTAGATTCTTGATAAATTTAAAAGATTTGGAGGTAGGTCCCTAATAAATTTAATAAATTTAGAAACTTTAAAGGTAGTTCCCTAATAAATTTAAAAATTTTGCAGCAATGTCCCGAATAAATTTAGATACATTGCAGTTAGATACATAATAAATTTAAAAACTTACAATTACGTCCACGATCAACTTTTAAATTTTCAATAATTAGGTCTCTAATAAATTTATAAATTTTTCAAATTTTAAAAACTTTGTACTTAGGTCCCCGATAAATTTAAAAAATTTTGTAGGTAGGTCTATGATAAATTTGAAAATTTTTCATATAAGTATTTAAAAAACTTTGCAGGTAAGTCCTTCATAAATTTAAAAATTTTGCAAGTAAGTCCTTAATAAATTTACATAATTTGAAGGTAGGTTCCTTATAACTCTAGAAAGTTTGTAGGTAGGTCCTTGATAAATTGAAATACTTTGTAGTTAAATCCTTGATAGATTTAAAAAGTTTGCACGTAGGTCCTTGATAAATTTAAAAACTTTGCAGATAGGTTCCTAATAAATTGAAAAAATTTGCAAGTAGGTCCCTCATAGATTTAAAAACTTTGCAGGTAGGATCTTGATAAATTTAAAAGTTAAATATGTTTTTGGTCCCTCAAGTTTCAATGAATTTTGGAATTAATCCCTCATCAAAACTTTATACCAATTTAGTCCTTCATCTTTCAAAATGCGTGAATTTAGTCCTTTCAACCAAAGTTTGTTAAGTTTATCTGACGTTTCAAGCACATTTCATGATAGTATTTAAGTTAATATTGAAGAAAAAATGTGTCAAACAATGTAAATAATTTAAATACTATCATGAAATGCGCTTGAAATGTCAGATAAACTTAACAAAATTTGGTTAAAAGGACTAAATTCACGCATTTTGAAAGATGAATGACTAAATTGGTCAAAAATTTTGATGAGGGACTAATTCCAAATTTCGCTGAAACTTGAGGGACCAAAAACATATTTAACCCTAAATTTAAATACTCTACAGGTAGATCCTTGATGGATTTAAAAATTTTGCAGGTTGGTCCTTCATTAATTTAAAAACTTTGCAGGTAGCTTCCTAACAAATTTAAAAACATTATAGGTAGGTCCTTGATAAATTTAAATACTTTGTAGATAGATCCCTGATAAATTTAAAAATTTTGCAAGTAGGTCCTTGATAAATTTAAAAGTTTTGTAGGTAGGTCCCTGATTAATTTAAAGACTTTGCAGGTAGGTCCATAATAAATTTAAAAATTTTGCAGGTAGGTCCTTGATAAATTTAAATACTTTGCATGTAGGTCTCTCATAAATTTAGAAAGTTTGCAAGTAGGTCCTTGATAAATTCAAAAACTTTGAAAGTAAATCCCTGATAGATTAAAAAAAATTTGCAAGTAGGTCCTTGATAAATTTAAATACTTTGCATGTAGGTCCCTCATAAATTTAGAAAGTTTGAAGGTAGGTCGTTGATAAATTTAAATACTTTACAGGTAGATCCCTGATAGATTTAAAAAGTTTGCAGGTCGGTTCTTAAAAATTTAAAAGTTTTGTAGATAGGTCATTGATAAATTTAAAATCTTTTTTGTTAGATCCATGATAATTTTAGAAAATTTGTATTTAGGTCATGATAAATTTAAAAACTTTGTAGGTAGGTCCTTGATAGATTTTAAAACTTTGGAGGTAGGTCCTTTATAAATTTAAAAATTTTGCAGGTAGGTCCTTGATAAATTTAAAAGCTTTGCAAGTAGGTCCTTGATAAATTTAAAAACTTTTTAGTTAGATCCATGATAATTTTAGAAACTTTGTATTTAGGTCCGGATAAATTTAAAAACTTTGTAGGTAGGTTCTTGATAAATTTTAAAACTTTACAGGTAGGTCCGTGATAAATTTAACAATTTTGCAGGTAGATCTTTGATAAATTTAAAAGCTTTGCAGGTAGGTCATTGATAAATTTATGTCAACATCTAATTTTGTCCGGGTGAATGTATTTGTTTTGTTAAATAAAATATAATAAAATAAAAATATGTTAGGCTTTTTAAATTAAATTCTACCAAGAAAAAAAGGGAAAAATGAAAAAAATATAGAAAAGAAATTTGAAAAACCTCTCTTCTTTTTTATTACCAAAGTACACAAGCAAAGGTGGGTCATCTTACTTCTTTTCGGTCAGTTTTGCTCTATTCGTGACCCTGAGAGGTAAATTTTTTTTGCTTCTAATGTTATTCATGTACTGTTGAGACTCTTTTTATATTATGGAGAGTATGATTGATTGACTCGTTGTATGGATAAATGTGTTTGGGGTTCGAATGTTAGGTGATTTTGGGTTTGGGTTCGTCATTGATATGCCCAACCCTTTCTATTTTCCTTTTATTTGGGATGTCATTATTTTGGTAATTAAAAATATTTTCGTAGGCTTTCAATTCTCCTTAAAAAAAATTAAAAAAATAATAAAAAAATAATTTTTTTTTCTTTTATATAAGAAATGAAAACCATGTCAAGTATTGGACTTGCTTGATAATCAAAACACTCCTTCATAGATCTTTAATTCTTCTTTTTTTTATTAAAAAAATAATAAAAAAAACTAAAAATTATAAAATTGTTTTTGAATATCATGTCAAGTTTCGGATTTGCTTGATAATCAAATCTTTTATCACATGGAATCTCAAATTTTCTTGATATTAATAATATATATATATATATATATATATATTAAAATCTAAAATTTTAAAAATAATAATAATATCAAACAACAAATATTTTTATAAAGAACTACGTTATCCCTGATTTTCCAAATGAAAATACGTAGGAGCGAGATATAATCCTTGTCGGGCCAAAAGAATAAAAAAAAATTGTTTTTAATCTTTATTATTTTTGTATGTGTTTTTTAGTTTGTTTTATTTTTGGGGGAACAACAAATATTTTAAACATAAAATTCTATCTTGCACACTTAATTAAAGAGGAACCGTCTTAAAACAGACGTTGTGGGATGTTAATACCTTCCCCACACGTAACCAACTCCTAAATCCAAATTTGGTTTCGAAAACCATTCTTTTTTAAGATTTTTCTATAGTTTTCCATAATAAACTATGGTGAAGATTCCTTTATACCTTTTTAAATCATTTTTGCCGTCTCGCCGCAATCTCGGTTGTGACAGATGGCGATTCCACTGGAGAAGTTTTGGAGAGTCGATCCTATTAGTTAAGTGTGCAAAACGTATGTTGTTTTTATATATTCGTTTTCTCCTTATTTTTGTTTTACTTGATGTACATTTATCTATCTTTATTTTTGTTGATGTCATCTTTACTTGCTTTGATGTCCTCATATGATTATATGGTTGAAATTATTGAACCTTAGAGTAGAAGACAATTGCTATATCTGTTTGGGAATTTTCTGGTTGTTTTGCATGTGTGGGTTTGAGTAGTCTTAGGTTGCTCCCTTCACACACTACACATGTTAGGCTAGTGCATTCATTTTAATATTGGGGTCCCTAAATTTAAAATTTTTGCAGGAATGTCCAAATAAATTTAAATACTTTACAGGTAGATACCTGATAAATTTAAAAATTTTGCAGGTGATCCCTGATAAATTTAGAAACTTTAAAGGTTGGTCTCTAATAAATTTAAAAATTTTGCAGGAATATCCCGAATAAATTTCAATACTTTGCAAGTAGATACCTGATAAATTTACAAATTTACAAGTACGTCCATGATAAAATTTAAAATTTTCAAAAATTAGGTCACTAATAAATTAGAAACTTGAAGTTAGACCCCTGAAAAATTTTAGAAACTTTGTATTTAGGTCTCCAATAAATTTAGAAACTTTGAAGTTAGGTTCCTGATAAATTTAAAGACTTTGTAGGTAGGTAGATAAATTTGAAAATTTTGCAGATAGGTCCTTAATAAATTTAAATACTTTGCAAGTAGGTCCCTCATAAATTTACAAAGTTTGCAGGTAGGTCCCTGATAAATTTAAATACTTTGTAGGTACTCCCTGATAGATTTAAAACTTTGTAGTTAGATCCATGATAATTTTAGAAACTTTGTATTTAGGTCCTTATAATTTTAAAAACTTTGTAGGTAGGTCCTTAATAAATTTTAAAACTTTGTAGGTAGGTTTCTAATAAATTTTAAAATTTTCCAGGTAGGTCCTTGATAAATTTAAAAGCTTTGTAGGTAGGTCCCTGATAAATTTAAAATATTTGTAGGTAAGTCCTTGATAAATTTAAAAACTTTACAGGTAGGTCAATAATAAATTGAAAAAATTCGCTGGTAAGTCCCTTATAAATTTAAAAACTTTGCAGGTAGGTCCTTAATAAATTTAAAAACTCTGCAAGTAGATCTCTGATAGATTTAAAAGTTTTGCAGGTTCTTGATAAATTTAAAAAGCTTCCAGGTAGATTCCTCATAAATTTAAAAATATTGTAGGTAGGTCCTTGATAAATTTAAATACTTTGTAGATAGATCCTTTATAAATTTAAAAATTTTGCAGGTAGGTCCTCAAAAATTTAAAAACTTTTTGGTACGTCCTTGATAAATTTAAAAATGTTTCATGCAGGTCCATATTAAATTTAAAAACTTTGCAGGTACGTCCTTCATAAATTTAAAAACTTTGCAGGTGTGTATGTAATAAATTGAAAAACTTTGGAGTTAGGTCCCTCATAAATTTGAAAAATTTACTTGTACATTCTTGATAAATTTATATACTTTGCAGGTAGATCTTTGATAAATTTAAAAGTTTTACAAGTAGGTCCCTATTAAATTTAGAAACTTCAAAGGTAAGTCCCTAATAAATTTAAAAATTTCGCAAGAAGGTCTCGAATAAATTTAAATACTTTGCAAGTAGATACCTGATAAATTAAAAAATTTACAAATACGTCCATGATAAAGTTTAAAATTTTCAATAATTAGATCCCTAATAAATTTAAAAATTTTGGAGTTAAATCCCTGAAAATTTTAGAAATTTTGTATTTAGGTCCCTGATAAATTTAAAAAACTTTGTAGGTAGGTCATTGATAAATTAAAAAAATTTGCAGGTAGGTCCCTCATAAATTTAAAGACTTTGCATGTAGGTCCTTGATATATTTAAAAACTTTGTAGATAGGTCCCTAATAAATTGAAAAAAATTGAAGGTAGATCCCTCATATATTTAAAAACTTTGTAGATAGGTCCTTGATAAATTTAAATACTCTACAAGTAGATCCCTGATGGATTTAAAAATTTTGCAGGTAGGTCCTTGATAAATTAAAAACTTTGCAGGTAGATTCTTCATAAATTTAAAAACATTGCAGGTAGGTCCTTGATAAATTTAAATACTTTGCAGATAGATCACTGATAAATTTAAAAATTTTTCTGGTAGGTCCTTGATAAATTTAAAAGCCTTGCATGTAAGTCCCTGATAAATTTGAAGACTTTGCAGGTAGATCCTTGATAAATTTAAAAATTTTGCAGGTAGGTCCTTGATAAATTTAAATACTTTGTAGGTAGATCCTGATAGATTCAAAAAGTTTACAGGTAGGTCGCTCATAAATTTAAAAGTTTTGCAGGTTGGTCTTGATAAATTTAAATACTGTGTAGGTAGATCCATGATAATTTTAGAAACTTTGTATTTAGGTCCTGATAATTTTAAAAATTTGTAAGTAGGTCCTTGATAAATTTTAAAACAAATTTTAAAACTTTGTAGGTAGGTCCCTGATAAATTTTAAAATTTTGCAAGTAGGTCCTTGATAAATTTAGAAGCTTTGTAGGTAGGTCCTTGATAAATTTAAAATATTTGTAGGTAATTCCTTGATAGATTTAAAAACTTTACAGGTAGGTCCCTAATAAATTGAAAAAATTTGCTGGTAAGTCCTTTATAAATTTAAAAACTTTGCAAGTAGAACACTGATAGATTTAAAAAGCTTGTAGTTAGGTCCTTGATAAATTTAAAAACTTTGCAAGTAGATTGCTCCCAATTTTAAAAACATTACATGTAGATCCTTGATAAATTTAAATACTTTGCACACAGATCCCTGATAAATTTAAAAATATTGCAAGTAGGTCTCTCATAAATTTAAAAACGTTATAGGTATGTCCCTAATAAATTTAAAAACTTTTCATGCAGGTCTATATTAAATTTAAAAACTTTGCACGTAGGTCCTTGATAAATTTAAAAACATTGCAGGTATGTCCGGAATAAATTGAAAAACTTTGGAAGTAGGTCACTCATAGTTTTAAAAACTTTGCAAATACATTCTTGATAAATTAATATACTTTGCATGTAAATCCCAAATAAATCTAAAATTTTTTCAGGTAGGTCCTGATAAATTTAGAAGCTTGACAGGTAGGTCGCTACTAAATTTAAAACTTTGCAGATACGTTGCCGATTATATTTCAATATTTTGCAGGTAGATCCCTGATAAATTTAAAAATTTTCAATTACGTCCATGATAAAGTTTAAATTTTTCAATTAGGCCGTTAATAAATTTGGAAACTTTGTAGTTAGATCCTTAATAATTTTAGAAACTTTTTATTTAGGTCCTTGATAAATTTAAAAACTTTGTAGGAGAGCCTAGATAAATTTAAAAACTTTGAAAGTAGGTCCCTAATAAATTTAAAAACTTTGAAGGTAAGACCTTGATAAATTTAAAAACTTTCAAGATAGATCCCTAATAAATTGAAAAAATTTGCAGGTAGATCCATAATAAATTCAAAAACTTTGTAGGTAGATTCTTGATAAATTTATATACTTTGCAGGCAGATCCGTGATAAATTTAAAAAAATTGTAGGTAGGTCCTTGATAAATTTGAAAACTTTGCAGGTAGGTCCTTAATGTATTTAAAAAACTTTGCAGATAGGTTCTTGATAAATTTAAAAATTTTGCAGGTAGGTCCTTGATAAATTTAAATACATTGCAGGTAAGCCTCTCATAAATTTAGAAAGTTTGCAAGTAGGTCCTTGTTAAATTTTAATATTTTACAGATATATCCTGATATATCTAAAAAGTTTGCAAGTATGTCCCTCATAAATTTAAAAGCATTGTAGGTAGGTCCTTGATAAATTTAAAAACTTTGTAGTTATATCCATCATAAATTTAGAAACTTTGTATTTAGGTCCTGATAAATTTTAAAACATTCTAGGTAGGACATTGATAAATTTTAAAACTTTGCAGGTAGGTCCCTGATAAATTTAAAGATTTTGCAAGTAGGTCCTTCATAAATTTAAAAGCTTTGCAAGTAAGTCCCCGATAAATTTAAAATTTTTTCAGGTAGGTCCTTGATAAATTTAAAAAATTTGCAGGTAGGTCCCTAATAAATTAAAAAAAATTGCAGGTAGGTCCCTCATAAATTTAAAAACTTTGCAGGTAGGTCCTTGATAAATTTAAAAATTTTGCAGGTATGTCTTTGATAAATTTAAATACTTTGCAGGTAGGCCTCTCATAAATTTAGAAAATTTGCAGGTAGGTCCTTGTTAAATTTAAATATTTTACAGGTATATCCTGATATATTTCAAAAGTTTGCAGGTAGGTCCCTCATAAATTTAAAAGCATTGTAGGTATGTCCTTGATAAATTTAAAAACTTTGTAGTTAGATCCATCATAAATTTAGAAACTTTATATTTAGGTCCTGATAAATTTAAAAACATTGTACGTAGATGATTGATATTTAAAACTAACTTTGCAGGTAGATCCCTGATAAAGTTAAAAATTTTGCAAGTAGGTCCTTAATAAATTTAAAAGCTTTGCAAGTAGGTTCCTGATAAATTTAAAAAATTTTCAGGTAGGTCCTTGATAAATTTAAAAACTTTGCAGGTAGGTCCCTAATAAATTAAAAAAAATTGTAGGTAGGTCCCTCATAAATTTAAAAACTTTGCAAGTAGGTCCTCCATAAATTTAAATACTTTGCAGGTAGATCATGAGATATTTAAAAATATTGGAAGTAGACATTGATAAATTTAAAAACTTTGCAAGTAGGTCCTTAAAGAAATTAAAAACTTTGCAGGTAGGTCCCTAATAAATTTAAAAACATTGCAGGTAGGTACGTGATAAATTTAAAAACTTTACAAGTAGGTCCCTAATAAATTGAAAAACTTTGCAGGTGGGTCCCTCATATATTTAAAAACTTTGAAGGTAGGTCCTTTGTAAATTTAAATACTTTGTAGGTAGATCCCTGATAAATTTAAAAATGTTGCATGTAGGTCCTTGATAAATTTAAAAACTTTGAAGGTAGGTCCTTCATAAATTTAGAAACTTGGCAAGTAGGTATTAGATAAATATAGATACTTTGCAGGTAAATCCCTGATAAATTTAAAAATTTTGCAGGTAGGTCCCTGATAAATTTAAAAACTTTTCCAATAGGTCCCAAAAAATTTAAAAACACTGCAAGTAGGTATCTCATCAATTTAAAAACTTTGCATGAAGGTCCATGATAAATTGAAAAACTTTGCAGGTAGATCCTTACTAAATTTAAAAACTGGAGATTGGTCCTGAATAAATTAAAATACTTTACAGGTAGGACCTTGATAAATTTAAAAATTTTCAATTTTATCCATGTTAAAGTTAAAAATTTTCAATTAGGTCTTTAATAAACTTAAATTTAGAAACTTTGTAGTTAGGTCCCTGATAAATTTAAAAACTTTGTGTGTAAGTTTCTGGTAAATTTAAAAATTTTGCAGGTAGTTTGCTAATGAATTTAAAAACTTTGCAGGTAGGTCTTAATAAATTTAAAAAATTTATAGATAGGTTCCTGATAAATTTAAAAACTTTATAGATAAGTACCTGATAAATTTAAAAACTTTGCGGTTAGGTCCCTGATAAATTTAAAAACTTTATAATTATATTCCTAATAAATTTAAAAAATTTCAATTAAGTCCACTATAAATTTAAAATATATTAATTAGGTCACTCATAAATTTAAAAACTGCTAATCAAATCGTAGAAGTCCAATAAAATCACGTACGTTTTGTGTTCAATGAAATGGGTAACAAGATTTCAAACAATAAAGTCATATTCAAAAAAATGAGACTTATACTTTTATACAAAAGTTGTATATTTTAATTTTAACTATTACATCTACTATTTTATATGTATAATTTTATTTTTTAACTTATACAAATAGTGGTTCTAGCAAACAATTTATTTATTTTATTATTTATTACTTATATATGTTTAGAAGTTTGTAGTTTTTATATTTTTAAAATTTTTTATAGCCATATTTTTTAATTTTATACTATTTTTTAAAATATAGCTAATGGTTTTTAAAGAATTTCTTATTTTTTTTACATTTTTATACAATTATATATTATTTATATATTCTTAATTTTTAGATGTTTATTAATAATTTAATTAATTAACCAAAAATAATATTTTTTATTTCTTATATAAAATCATTTTCATTTTGAATTGTTTAGAAAATTTTATTATTAAAACTTATTTATTTAAATAAATAAATATGTATATTTTTTATTTTAATTTACTTATCAAATTATTAAGAAAATATTATTATATAATTTTAATAATATATATAATTTATAGGTATAAAATTAAAAATGTTTATACAACCATTGGAATCACTTACTTCTTTTTACGTGGACCACTTCACTCCAAAACTTTCTTTCCTGCGAATGGTATTTTCTTTAGGAATGCACTTCATCACTCAATCCCATTGTACAACTTCAAACATACACGCACCCTCACGCTTCACTCAATTGCCACATCATACAGTTCAAACATTAACTAAAATGTCACTTCAAGTAACGTGTTAGTAGGTTAATAAATGGTAAGATTCACAGGGTTAAAATGTCATTACCCTTAATCTTTAGAGTATATTTTTGACAACTTGGATGATTATCAATATCTTTTATATTTAATATTTAATGAATATCTTAATTTAACTTCGGTAGTTATTATGTTACTTTTGAATCAATCCTGTTAAGTTAGACAGTATCTCATAACAAACAACATATAATAAAGTTACAAATATCTCATTAAAACTATTAAATGTATACATCGTTAATTAAAAAAAATATGATTACTCTTAGAATTGAATTAATAAATGTATGATATAAAAAATATTGATAAAATTATAGACATTTCAATTTCGGTATGAGTCAATTTTGAAGGTATGAAAAAATTATTTACATTTTTTTAAGACAAAGCTAATATTAAGAAATGTAATTTTTGCCAAAAAATATTTCTTCGGTATATTGAAATTTTATAGACAATGCTAAAATATATATTATAGTCAAAGGCTAAACAAGCGTTGAAGAGTCACCAACGTGTTTCTCTTCTCGTTTTGTTTTGGACCGTTTTCTTTCTAAGATCGTTTTTGTTCGGCTTTTTCTTATGTAAACCCATCAGGCTTTTGTCTTAGCAGGCTTCTCCGCACCTCCAGCACCCCCAAAAATATTTCTTATTTTGACAGTGTCACTCTCTTTTTTTTTTTTTTTTTTTTTTTTTTTTTTCCCCGTTTATTTTTT
>Ga0214545_1008672_pt1 | contig 16032 bp, 7 predicted proteins | sample CNSS4metaG_FD_160064 | JGI IMG/M metagenome (GOLD analysis project Ga0214545, IMG submission 160064) | Root nodule microbial communities from cowpea collected in UCLA plant growth center, Los Angeles, California, USA - CNSS4 | ecosystem: Host-associated > Plants > Roots > Nodule | place: USA... | reverse complement strand
ATCCTATCATAATCCACTACCTCCTTTCTTTCTTCCTAAGATAAGAAAAAACATGGTCTTTTTCTTTTTAAGGGTTTACAATGGGCTTAAAACAAGAAAAAAAAAAGGTTTAAAGTTCAAAGGGGCTATCAATGGATTAATATCAAGGTGGGCTTATTTGGCCAAGTAGCTAAAAACAAGAAATGCCTCAGTCATATCAAATCATGCATATTCACCTAAGTTGCAAAACAAAAGAATCAAACTAAATATTTGAGTATAAACAATCATGAGCAAGTCACTCAAGAAAAAATAGGAATGGCACATGGCAGTCCATCCTTTGCATTAAGGCTCAAGACTCACAAGGTCAAATTCTTTCACAAAAAATTTAATCAAGAAATTCTCAAATTAACTCATTTAGCAAATCATAGAAACAATCCACTCATATCGACATATTGTTTAAAAGTTTCACTTAGTAAAAAGTTAATACTTTCACAATTTTCTCAAAAAGAAATCACAATTTTTTTTCTTTTTAAATGAAAACAAAAAAAAAAATTGAAAAACAAAAAAAAGAAAAATCCTACCTACAATTTATCTGCCCCACACTTATTTCAAAAAAAAATGTCCTTGATGGACTTATTTTGGGGAGGAAACGAAAAATTGTGACTTTTGGCTCAATCTGGCCATATGTCAAAATTTATTTATTTTTATTTTATAAAATACAAGTCAGCTTGTACAATTAAAGAAAATAAAAAAAACATATTTTTGAAAATTTTTTAAAATTTTTAAAATTAAAAATAGAAACAAAAAACAAACATGCATGCAAATTAACTTTTTTATCAACAATGTTTTCAAAGGAATATGAGTCTAACCTTTTTTCCTTTTGCAACAACCTTTCTTCTTTCTCCGCAGCCAAATCAACAAAAATCACCACTGAAAACTTATTTGAATCATTCACATCAATAAACTTGATGTGTGGAGTGTGTGGCTTCAACTCAATTTGAGCATCACCAGGTGCATTCGGATAGTTAACAAGATCATCAATAATCCTCACAATCTCACCTTGTGAGCAAAAATCTGCACTTGAAGTAGTTGAATCTCCTACTTCATCATTAACCAAGTCAGTTGCAATAGTTGATGCTTCAAGTGCATCTTCGAATATCGTTGGCTCTTCAACTACACTTGGTTCCTCCATTGTATTGTTCTCACAACTTTACTCCTCAAAAAGATAATCTATACTCATACCATCATCAATAGATAAAACTTCATATTCACATTTAGCATCATCAACATATCCATCAGTAGATATGTATGTGTGAGAATCTTCAATTTCTTCATCAGCAACATCTTTAGCAAAATTGATATGTCCATCAGTAGACATATTACTATGAGCATCATTATATCTATTAGTAGATATATCAGTGTGATGTGATTCTGATGTTGGTTGATCTAACATTTGAATCGTGTACTCATTCACATTAGTGCTCAATTGTTCCATCCTTTGATTCATGCTCCTTAACATTATCATTTCATCCCTTTGCTCAACTATCGTCTTCATAAGTTTTTCTAAGCTGGCCTCTATAGCTTTGTCTTTCATTAGCTGACTTAAATCTTCCGACATTTGTTCAGCTCTAATGGCCAACTTTAGAAGCATATCTTCTATTTCATGACGAAGTGCTCTAAATTCTGGGGTTTCAACAAATCTCGGATGGCATTGGAGGGTGGTATTAACAGTACAAAGTAATTCTACAAAGTTGTTGTTACTTGCATCCTCCATCATGTCGCATAATACTTTATCATTTTTATACCATTCTTGCTCAATATCTTTGCATCATTGATCAGCTCGCAACCTTTCATCTATGGTGTCTAATTTCTCTCGCAGTCCATTCATTAATAACACAACTTCCTTATAGGATGGTCCATTGATTGCTGCAACTTGTTGTGATGGTGCATGTTGTTGTTGTTGAGAAACAAATGGAACATATGATGGCTGAGGTGAACACTTAGAATATGGTTGTTGCTCATGGTATGATGGTTGCACATATTCCACAAAAGATGATCTAGAATATAGATCATTAAATTGTCGTAAAGTTAACCTACTTATATCAGGTGCAGAAGTAGGTGTAACAATTTGCTGCTGATAATCGTATGGATAATGTGGTTGTTATGGATTATAATTCACTTGAAAATCACATTGTTGATTATTTTCATATGAAAAATGATTTTGCATTTCTGAAAGAGGTTTTCTGAAAAGAAATAACTTGAAAGCTTGTTGAGTAGACTTTCAGGAAAGAGAGGTGTGTCTCAATGGACAACTTAAGTACCTTGTCTTTCCTTAGTCAAAGTGTTTCCCAACTATTTTCACAAATTTTCAAACAAAAATCCTCAAACAAAAATTATGCTTAAAAAAATAAAGTAACTAAAAAAAGTAACTAAAACAAATAAAATAAATTTTAGAAAAAAAATTGAGATAAAAAAAAATGTTAGTGATAAACAAAAAATAAAATCAAAAGAAAAAAAAATAAAATAAATAAGAACTAAAATGATAAAAATTCTAATCGTGTTCCCCGACAACAGTGCCAAGTTTGATAAAGCTGTCGTTGACACGATCAAATTAATATTACTTATCTATAACAACTTTAGTATTATTAAGATAGTAGTCAACACAATTGAAAGGGTAAAGTAACCCAAAGTCGTCTTCCAACGAACACGAAATTGATCTTTAACAAATTAGTTCTTATAAAACTATACAAAAGAGTTAGTCAAGTAAAATAAAAAAATGAGAGATAAAGATAAAAAGATAAAATAAGATAGAAAAGATAAAAACAATAGTAAAGAAAATAGATTGATTCCACTCCTTTTCAAAATAGATTCATCATTGGTTACCTAAAGATTATTGCTCAATTAATTATTGTTGTAGATTTGCAAATTAATCAATGTAAAGTCTCAATTAATTTGTTGGCATTCTCACTTTTAACCAAAGTATAGTCTCAATTAAAAGTGAGAACTTTTAGATTATCCACAGTAAATTCAACCAAAGTACAGTCTCAATAAAATTTTACTATGTTTAATCATGTCTGTTCTTTTATCTCCTCACCAAATAAAAAGCTTAATTAATCAAAGTAAAGTCTCGATTAATTTTCGTTAGAGTAAATACCTTTAACCAAAGTAAAGTCTGAATTATTGGTAAAAACTCATTCAATCACATGAAAGACGTAGATCAAATTAAACCTCAACAATAATAAAAAGAGCAAAGGAATTATTTCATTCTAACCTCAGAATCCATAATGAAATTACAATGGAATCAACCCAAGAAGTTTAGCAATCCATAGAATGCAAAAGTAAAATAAAAATAGAAAGAATAATAGACAGAGAAAGGAAACAAAATTAGGCCCCCCCTAAAGGGTTCCTAAGCTCTGAAATTACAACCATTATACTTTATGGGTCATTGTGTATTTACTCACCCAGAACATCATATCTCTACCCTAATTCAAACAGAGCAACTAAATTATCCAACATAAACGACAGGAAGTTGCAAGAGAAAAAGTTGTAAAGTATAGTTGGGGAAGGTAACAGAAACTAAAAATATAATAACAGAATGAAACAGAATGGAAAAAACATAAAAGAAGATCTAGGATATATATCTCTATCACTTCTCGCCATCACCACTGCTTCGTCTTACCTGTGCTACTGTCAATGTTGCTTCTCCGTCCATGTAAGTTATTTTTATATTTTTTAATTTGTTTAGTTTATTTATATATAATTAGTTTTGCAAAATTAAAGGTATTTGTGTTGGAAGTCCCACATCGACTAGAGATAAGACAATTTCATAATATATAAGTGAGGTGCAAACCTCACCTTACAAGCTAGTTTTGTGGGGCTGAGTTAGGCTTAAAGCTCACTTCTAACATGTTATCAGAGTCATTGTTTAAAAAAAAAACCTATGGACCACCCACTAATTTTTGTCCCACGCACGAGATGAATATATGGCGTGAGGGAGCGTGTTAGAAGTCCTACCTCGGCTAGAAATAAGGCAATTTTATAATATATAAGTGAGGTGCAAACCTCACCTTATAAGTCAGTTTTTTGAGGTTGAATTGGGCTTAAAACTCACTTCTAACCATTTGTTTTGTTTAAAATTAGATATATTTGTTTTGTGCAATATTATGGATATTTGATTAGCTGGTATTATTTAGAGTTGATGATATTTTTATTTGATTATAATATGAATTATTAGAAATGTGTCTTGTTAAACGTGTTGGGATTGAGTTCAGATTGTCAATCCCGACAATTATTAAACAATGGTTTTAGAACCTGTTATTGTTTCTGCTATACTTGTAACGATGGACAGACCATTCTATAATCTTGGTAAGATATCTTATTTACGTGTCATCATTCGCTTAGTCTACATTAAGAAAATCTGGTCTCATTCGAACTATTTTGGTAAATTGTTCATCAGTAACTATGATTCATTCACATGATTCAACTTTGAGAGAAGCTTATCACCAGCAAAATCTGATGTGTGGACTACAAATGTAGTACGTAATGGACGAAAACTTTATTTTGAAATCTCGATTTAAGATAAAGGTTCTCTGTGCAACTCATGCATGTGCAACTCATGCAGTCTCCATAAAATCCTTACTTTCCACGTTTAACCTACTTTGTTTATGGTCTCTGCAGTAAAAGTATTTTGAACCACACAAGAAGAGGAAAAATTGTTTACTCAACCTACAAGATATCTTGTGCAGGTCCCTGTTTCTATAATAGAACGTCTTTAAATAGATGTTTCCTTCATTGTTGGTTCACCCAAACTGAAGATAAACCTTGAAGAGCCTCCAAAGAAATGAAGTTTACGACCTTTTTCTCTCTGTTTCTGCTTTGTGGCTTCACCTCATACCTTCCTTCAGCTACCGCTATTGTGTTGGACAGTGATGGTAATTTTCTTGATAATGGTGGCACATACTTTATCAGGCAATTTATACTTCAAAACGGGGGTGGAGTACATTCCGCAATAACGGGAAACGAAACTTGCCCTTTGTCTGTTGTCCAAAATCCCAGGTCTTCCGCTAACGGCCTACCCGTAAGAATTTCATCCCCGATCAAATTCCCGTACATACAAGAAAGCTTTATTTTGGACATTGGGTTCACTTTTGTAGCCCCGTGTGCTCCCACTCCATCTACGTGGACTGTTGTGAAGGGTGAGGGAGATCGTCACCCTGTTAAACTTACTGGCTACAACAACACAATAGTTGGTGGGTTTAGAATTAAGAGGGTTTCGGTTGACATTGGGGGCTACAACCTCTTGTTCTGTCCTCTGGATAGTCCTTGTGGCTACGTTGCAGTTGATCTTGATTCTAGAAGAAACAGGATTTTGGTGGTGACTCAGGAAGAGAAGGCTGCCATGTGGATTCAGTTTCAGAGAGTTAACCCATTACCTCCAACTGCAACTGCAACTGCACATGCATCTGCGTGAACTATACCAATGCTCTCCTAAAATGTCATGTGTAGTTAGTTTCTCATAGTGAGAGACAACTTTGTTCTAATAAGTTATTGCATGACTAAATAAAATAACTGAACCTTTTGTCTTCCATGTTTATAACGCTTTTATTTTAATTTAATTTATAGTTTTCTTGATATTATTTTTCCCAAATATTTGTCTTTATTTGAAAAACAAAATACTGAAATAAAATTTCCTTACTCACAGATATTACTGAAAAAGCACCCCTCTTACTCAAATATTATCTATTTAAAAACAATCAGAGAATAACGTTAAAAATAAATAATAAAAATATTTGATATGATTTTATTTTTGAGTTTTAAAGTAATTTAATAAATTAAAATGAATATATATATATATATATATATATATATATATGATAAAATATAAATATTAAGTTTAGTTTGCTTTTTTGTAATAAAATAATTGATGAAGATTTACTAAGAAAATGCTATAAATTTTAACAATTTAACAAAAAAGAAATGTGACATTATTAAATATCGTATACTTATTTATTAAATAATTAAAAAAATAATTTGTGGTGAAATAGGCAATCTAGTTTCAAAAGTTAACGATGTAAGGCCCTATTCTTTTTCTGCCTTTAACAGAAAGGACTGCCCCAAATCTGATGGGCCTAAGAGCTGGCCCAAAGGATAAAACTGATCCTAGTTTGCCCTAACGTTTACGCTTTTACTCTTTAAGAGAAATCAGCCGTCACCTTACTTCCATCTCACAGAACGCTCTGCTAAGGTTTGCTCTAAGTCTTCTTCGAGCTAACTCACACCAGCTCCTACTCCACGTAAGTCATTCCTCAGCTCATGTTCCTTCTTTTCATGGTCTATGTTCACTGTTTACCATTAGGGTTTGGTAATAACCCATCCCTGTTTTTGTTTTACCGTTCATTCCACCTCCTTGGCCATCCTTAGGACTGTCGTGCTCACTGTGTGCGTGTCGGAGCGTTCTGCTAGCTTGTTTTCCAGGTACGGGAAGCTTGGGTTCGCCCTTTCTTTGAGTTATGACGTTTGTACCATTGTTTTACCGTTTTAAATATATGTGGTATGTTGATGTGAACCTGTGTATGATTATATTGAACCTTGGTAAATCTGTTGGGCGTTTGTGCACGAGAGAACAATGGTGACCTCTGGTTTTCTCGCCCAAGCGAGATTAACAGACGCTCGCCCAAGATGTTTCACACGAGCGGTCGCTCAAGTGATCCACGTTGCTCCTGAGCGAGCGAGCATCTCGCCTAAGCGAGAGGGGTCTCGCCTAAGCGAGATCCCGCGTGAGCTATTGTTTCCCTTTTTCGAGCCCTCGCCTAGGCGAAGGGGGCTCGCCTGAGCGAGACCCTTCAGCCTGAGCGAGGTGTTGGGCGAGGCAGTGCAAGGTGTGATTGTTTTCTTGGCTTTGTATGGATAATGTTTGCTTGGTTTTAAGTATTGTGCTGAAAGTTTGAGATGAATGAGTATGAACGAGTGGTGCAAGTCATGAATTGTGAATAATGGGTTGATATGAGTTTGGCATGAGATTTTAATGAAATGGTTGGTATAAAAAGAGGCATGATAACGAGATGAGTTGGAAATCCTTTATGCATGGATGGTTTATGATGAGTTGAAATGGGTTGGGCTTGGAACATGAAAGGCGTTGGCTTTAAAGGTTGGTACGATTAACGTATACATGCATGGTGAATATTATTTGGTTGTGTGATTATGTTTGGTCTGTGTTAGTGCGTAATACCTTGGAGTCTCTAGGTGAGTCTTTCAGGGTCGCGCTTCAGTGGTCGGGACATAATTCCATGGCCCCTGTTAGTGGGAGTCCATGGTGGTGCCCCATCTGTATAACTAGGTAAGGATTCAAGGTAAGGTTGCATCCTGACACTCTAAGGAGTCAGTTAGTCTCACCTAAAGCGGACTGACTCCTATGGTGAGAGTAGTAGGAGACCTGAAATTCATTAAGGGCTAACCTTGTGGTGAGGGAAATTGATTTATTGTAACATTTGTAACACATAGCTCGGGGGTGAGCAGTTCGGGGGTGAGCAGAGGTATCCACCACAAGTGCGGACATCCGCTGAATCCGACCAAGTTATACTATCCGAATGAGTCGAGTCGCGTCTTAGTGTATTGCTTGAGAAGTCATAACATGCTTGGTTGACATATGTGTATGGTATGGTGAATATATTTTGACTGTATGGATGAAATCTTTTGTGCTCTAGCTTACCCTACTTTCTTTGTTGTGTGATCTGCTGTGTGGTACTCTCTTTTGCGATGATCATCAACTTGTTGGTGTGAGCAGATGCGAGGAACACCCGTGGGCAACAGGGAGGTGGAGATTCCGCTGCATAGTCCGCGTGGACTGGTTTATAATTCCTTATGAGTTTCTTTAGGGCATGACCCCTGTATTTGTTCGTCCTTAGATTTATGTATTTTTGGTTGAACTCTTTATCTAGTTTTCTTTTGGGCATGGTAGTGTGCCTTGGGTTGTAAGGAGTTGAGTTTAAAACTCCCGAACTGCGCTATTATACTATTTCGTTGTGACGTTTCCTTTAATTACGATTATTAATTAAATGGGGTGTTACAAACGACGAGTATGAATAAATTAAAATTTAAATAAAAGATTACATTCTTAATTGGTTGAATTAAAAATTTAAGAAAAGATAATTTAAGAGTATATTAAATATATACAATGCTAAAACATTTAAATGCAGAAAATTTAAATAATCAATGAAATTAAAAATAAATTAAGTAATAATATTAAACAATTGAATGTAAGAAACTAATTAACAGAATATAAAAAGGAAATATATATATATATATATATATATATATATATATATATATATATATATATATATATATATATATATATATATATATATATTAGTGTAAAATAGAATAATCAAGTAAATATATTTTTCAAATAATTTAAGAAAGTATACGAATTATATTATAGAACTAATAAATATGTAGAATTAATAAAAGAAATAAGAAAAGTATAAATTATATTGAAATGATACAAAAGATAAATGTGTTTTAAAAATGGCTAAACAAATAATAAAATTAATTTTAATTAGTATAAATTATACAATTGACGTGTAACTAATAATGTAATACACTAACACAAAAAGGAGCTTATAACATCTTGCAGTTAACGTTTGTTGAAGAGAAAGCATAAGTTAAAAGTGGCCGGTGGCATTTTTGTAAAAAATGCGTCAATTTTGACATTTGTGCAGTAATTACCTGACGTCCCGTAACGTTGGTTACTGAGGCGCCTGACATCCCTCAACCATAACGTTTGTTGCCCACGTTCTCGACGTCCTGTAACGTCGGTTTCTTCACTAATCAAACGTGCCTTAACATCAGTTACTACCAGAATCGACGTCCCCCTTCATAAAATCATTCCCAGCGCCACGAAAAACTAACTTTTCTTCTTCTCCACGAGCCATCTCTGCCGGCCAGCACGACCTCTGCAAGTGAGTTTTCGACCTTTAATCTTGTTGGGTTTTCATTTGTACACCGATTTAAGCATTTTGAACCGATTGGATTTCGTTTTGTCTCCCTTTTATATAAATGCAAGGTTTTCCCTCTTTGCACGCACCGTGAAGCTTTTCGCCGGTAACCCACCCTCCTCCATCTGCATCCTTGTGTTTGCTACAAGATGTTAGTTTTTCATTTTCCTCTGATTCATGTATGCATTTATTTTGTATATTTTTTTTCGGTTATTTTTTTATTACGAAAATTATGATTTTTGATATATTTGGAATAAGAGTTAGATTTATTATAAGATGTGTTGTATGTTAAAATGATTTTAATGTATATTGTTGATTTTTTTTGCTTATTTTTTATTTTAAATTTTATGATAGTTGATAAATTTAATTGATAAATTTGGAATAAAATTTATATTTATTATTAGATTTGTTGCGTGTTAAAATATTTTTATTTTTATTTTTTAATATTATTATTATTGCATTGTTATTTTATATATGAAGATTTATTATATATTTAGTTCACAATTTTGAGCGAACCTTAGTCCCCGTTTGAGATCTAGTATAAATGATTAAATTTTTAATCGTTTGTATTAGATCTTGAATTGTCCGATCGGACAGTTTGAAAAAATTATTTTTCATAATTGTTTGTAACGTGTTAGGTTTATGCATAAATTTGATAAAATTTCGATTGAGGCAATTTGTGTTGTTCTCTGGATGCATACTTGATTGTGATCATAATTGATCTCTTTCATTTTGTGTACTTCGAGACCAATGCGAAATGCTGTCGAAATTTTGTCAAATTTATGATGTTTGACTTCTTCGTATATGTGTTAGGAAATTATGAAAAATATTTTTTTCGAATGGGTAGGGCCTTACCTTGAGAGAATTAAAAATTTGAGATTGATGAAGTTTTTTACGAAAATAGTATGGATTGAAGCTAGATGAATGATTGTCGCATCAATGAAGAGTATGAAAAGGGGGTTTCTAACTTTTTGCAATATGCTCAATGTCAACACCCAATTTCGTCCGGGTGAATAGATTTATTTTCAAAAACAAATAAAAAAAATAAAAAATAAAAATAAAAACAAAATAAAAAAATGTGAAACATTATTTTCTTCAAAGATTTTTCAAACTTTAATTTTAGAAAAAAAAAGAGATGAAAAAAAAGAAAAAAAGGAGGAAGAGCCCAATTTGTTATTAATTTTCATGAGCCCAATAACTCAAATATTTTCTACTTTTGTACCTGATAGAGAAATTAATTATATAATAATAATTAGAAGCAATATCTCTTCAAATGGTAAGAATCAATATTATTAATTGGGATTGATTTTGTTCTCTGATTTGTTACTGATAATGATTGATTTTGTGCTCTATTTGGTTGCGATTTGATCCCCATAATTTGCTGGTATCATGACCAATTCCTTCCTTATATTGTTCATTACAATTAAGGCTAAGATTGCATTGATATTGCAAGGTGTGAGTATAAATACGCACTCTGTCAGAACTGAATAAAGGGGATTCTCTACACTTCTCTCATTCTTTTCCATCACCACTCTCATATACATACCTCCTTTCTGATCTCTCTTCAAAAAAAACGTATTGAAGGAGGTAGACAAAAAGAAGAAGAAAACATTCTCTACACCCTCTCTTCCTCTCATTACCACCCACACAGACACCTCTCCTCTTTATCTCTATTGGAAAAACAAACACAAATTAGAAAAGGAAGCAAAAACAAAAAAGAAAAGAGAAAAGGTGAGGAGTTGAAAATTTTTAAGGTACATCACTCTCAATTCTTTCAGCTTTTGATTTAGGATTTTTCTTCAATTTTCATTCTTTTTTTTAATCATAAAAAATATTTTTTCCCCTTTATTTATTGTCTGCCCGGCCGCTCGCGTCGCATGACACCAATTTTAAAATAATTCCAAATAGTAAAACTTTAAATAAAAAAGTTTTCAAAATTATAAAAAGAATCAAATAAAAAAAGGTTCTCAAATAGTTTTTCATAAAGAACTACGTAACCCTGATTCTCCATTCACATGGAGATACGCAGGAGCGAGGATTAATCCTCGTCGGGCCCAAAAAATCAAAAAAATAGTTTGTTATTTTTTTGTACATTCTTTTATTAATATTTTTGGGAAAAATTAAATATTTTGAAAAAACCACATAAATTTTGCACATTTAATTAAAGGTACCGTCTTATGACGGGCGTTGTGGGGGTGCTAATACCTTCCCCACGCATAACCGACTCCCAGACCCAAAATCTGGTTTTTCGCAGACCTTGCTCTTTTTTATGGTTTTCCATAGTTTCCTATAATAACTATGGTGGCGACTCCGAACTCTGTTTTTACAAATTTTATATTTTTGGTTCATCGTCCCGTCGCGATTTCGGTTGTGACAGATGGTGACTCCACTGGGGATGCTAGAGAGTCAGACCATTTATTTGGATGTGCAAAATTGATGTGGTTTTTCTTCATATATTTTCTTTCTCATTGTTTTTCTTTTTTTCTTTTTTGGGTATTTGTATTTGTATTTTTTTTATATTTAGAATAATTGTATGTGTATATTCAATCTTCTTTATTTTTGTATTTGGATTAATTGCCATGTTTGGGTTTGGGTATACATTGTGTTCTCTCTTCACACACACACACATTTTATTCATTACATGAGTGCGACCCTATACCCGGGTCTGAGTTGCTTAGAATTATAGGGGATTGTGTAGCAGTGTCACAGTGGATGTACTTCCCAAGTGGTCATTGTGAGAACCCCAGCTAGAGTTGTTTGCTTCATTGGTACTCCCACTTCTTGTTGTTTACCAACTGTTGTGGGAAATGTCATGAAGTGGGCCATAGCTCTAGTGACCTTGATATTTAGGTATTAGGGAACTATCCTTGTGAGTACATATACTTTCCCTTATAACTTTAAGCATCAAACCCATGTTAAATAGAGACACTAAAAGGAGACTATTTGCGTCCTTTATCCTCATCTTTCCTTGTATGTAATATTAAATTCATCACAATCACGCCATTATTAGCCATAAACATACATTTCATTAGCATCATGTGAATAAGTGCCCTGTGAGGCACAAACATGCATGTCATTCCATTTTGTGGTTATCCAAAGATTCAAACACACAGCATGCATAGGCATAAATTTTGGAAAATAAACAAAAAAAAATGCACTAAAATAAAATTCAAATTGTTTCCCATTTTGCCTGTCACCAAATTCTTGGAATCTTTCTCATTAAAAAATGAGAAAATAATAAAACATTCTTTGGTCAAATCAGTGGATTTAATAAGGAAATAGAATTTTGTTTGTTATCATTTCTTTTGAAATACCCATCTAATCTTGCATGCATGAAATTGTTCAAATCTATTTCCCTATCCATCTCTCTTCCACCATAAACCTTGTTTCCATTTCCATGGAGGATCATCATAAACGGGACACATACCTTAAAATGATTTCAAGAAACTCTCTGAACAAAAAAAAAATACAAAGGGATAAAAAGTTCGCTAGACTAACAACTTTGAAGGACAATATAGGCAAAAAATAAGACAAAAAAAAGTGAAAAAAGAGAACCAAACAAGGGGCATCCTGTAAGATGAAAACAATTATTTTCCTGTGAATTAATTTTTTTTTTTAGAAAAAACAATCATGTTTTGAAATGATGTGTGGCCATGTTTCTTTATCCAAAAAAAAACAAAAGTAATTATCCTTTGCTACCCAATTTGAGCCTTCCAAAAAATTTCTTTCAAATTACCCTAAACAAGGATCACCCTCCCACTAAGGGTTGACATAATGTTTGCATTTGTTTCATCCGACTTGTAGTTCACCAATACAAAAATATCAAAAATAAAAAGAAAGAAATGACATGGTTATATAGAAAAAAAAAAGCAAAAATTTAAAGAATGAGAATAAAATGTCAAAATATAGAAAGCAAAAGAAAGGTGAACGAAATGAAGTCAAATAAATATTGAATGGAACATTATTCAAAGATCCTTGTTTGAAACAACCCTCACATCACTTGTTTGGGCCTTTACTATCATTCACTTCCATACCCCTAGCCTTGGCCACGATACAAGCCTAATAAAGTCCACACAGATCGAAGATTGGTTGTTATCTTTCGAAGGTTTTAATTTAGAAGAAAAATTAGATTTGCTAACAGGTTTGTTCTATAAAAAAGGTAAAAAAAAGATTGAAAAAATGTGTTCAGAGATTTTCTTTTAAACACTAGGGCAGATTATGTATGGTTGACATGTTTTCAAAAGTCCAAAATTAGCATGGGCAATCAGGCAATTAAGCTAAACTTCGGTTGTCCCCTTTCAATTCATTCTTCATGAAATTCCATTTTTTCTCATACAGTATCCTCCACTCTAAGCCTAAACCTTGACCAACCTTAACATAGTCCATCTTTATCAATCCCAAACCCAAACTAGGGCAGTCACTTTGTTTGTGATTCATATATTCCCATCATTCATTCTGAATTTGGGCATTTATTTACATTGAAGACTCTGATCACATTAGGGGCAACTTGTGAAGACCCCGTCATTTTCTTAATCTTCTCATTTGGAAAAGTCAAACATACTTTTGCACCCTAAGACCATCCTAGTCTCTCATACTAAGGCAAATTTTTGAAGTCCCTGTCATTTCCTTCATACCATCAATAACTAGGGAAAGCCCAAACACATTTTGTGCCCCGAGACTAATTCAAATTGGGGCAACTCCCTAGTTAATCTTCATCACCTCATCCAAACCTTTTCAAGCCCTTGGCAATTTCATGTATGTCATTGAAATAGTGTTTCAAAGAAATGATGAAAAAGTGTTTGTTAGTAAATTGATTAGACCAAGGAAATGATTTAGATAAAAGTAAAAAAAAATCAAAGTAGAATGACTCCATGAATTAGAAATAACAATGAAATGGGAATCAATTCAAATATCGTTTTCAAAAAAATGCAAAAGAAAAATTCATACATCATATCAAGTCATGCATAAATGAGTAAATCATCTTTTTGCATAAAGCAAATTTCACCTATGCATCCATGTATCCACGCATCCATGCATGCATCATCGTCTAAGTTTGAAAAGAAAATCATAGCATGTCATACATAATCAATGATTCATAACGTGTACATATGCATAACTCCTCCAACATTTCTTAGATTTATGAAGAAATGAAAAAATGAAAAAATAGAGCAAATTTCACTCATGCATTCACACATCCATGCAAGCATATCATATAGTTTCAAAAAGAAAATCATAACATTTCATGCATCATCAAATCATCCATCATACTCCACAAAATCATTTCAAAAAAAAAAGAAAAGAAAAGGTCAGCAATGATAATTTTTGTTTAAAAGTCTAAAAAACGTTAGGCATTCACTTGGTGTTTGTCGACAATACAAAAGCAAAATTCAGGTTCTCCTTTTATACATCAAGACCATCTGCAAGGCAATGGTCATTGATTCCTTTGTCACATTGAGGCCCTCTGCGAGGCAATGGTCATCGATCTCTTTACATCAAGACCCTCTGCGAGGCGATGGTCATTGATTTCTTTTGTCACATCGAGGCCTTCTGCGAGGCAATGATCATCGATCTCTTTACATCAAGACCCTCTTCAAAACAATGGTCATTGATTTCTTTTGTCACATTGAGGCCCTCTGTGAGGCAATGGTCATCGATCTCTTTACATCAGGACCCTCTGCAAAGCAATGGTCATTGATTTCTTATGTCACATCGAGGCCCTCTGCGAGGCAATGGTCATCGATCTTTTTACATCAAAACCCTCTGCAAAGCAATGGTAATTGATTTCTTATTTCACATCGAGGCCCTCTACGAGGCAATAGTCATCGATCTCTTTACATCAAGACCCTCTGCAAAGCAATGGTCATTGATTTCTTATGTCACATCGAGGCCCTCTGCGAGGCAATGATCATCGATCTCTTTACATCAAGACCCTCTGCGAGGCAATGGTCATTGATTTCTTATGTCACATCAAGGCCCTCTGTGAGACAATGGTCATCAATCTCTTTACATCAAGACCCTCTGCGAGGTAATGCTCATTGATTTCTTATGTCACATCGAGGCCCTCTATGAGGCAATGGTCATCGATCTCTTTACATCAAGACCCTCTGCAAGGCAATGGTCATTGATTTCTTATGTCACATCGAGGCCATATGCGAGACAATGGTCATTGATTTTCGGATCGGGACCCTCTACATTGTAATGGTCATCGAATCCTTTAGATATAGACTCTCTCCTCGGGATTGGTCTAATCTCTTTTTCAAAAAATCAAAGTACAAAAAGAATATGGTTTGTCAAATCGTGACCCTCTACATGGTAATGGTCACTGAATCTTTTGGATATAGACCCTCTTCTCGGGATTGGTCTAATGTTTTCTCAAAAAGTCAAAAAAAAAAAATTTTGGATCGGAACCCTCTACATGGTAATGGTCGCCGAATCCTTTGGATCTAGACCCTCTCCTCGGGATTGGTCTAATTTGGTTTTTTCAATAAATAAAAAAAAAAAAAACAAAAAGAATTAGTGTGTCAAATCGAGACTCTCTACTTGGTATGGTCAAGTTTGTCTTCAAATTTATCTTCTTTTGAAACCCGAACGAAATTAGTGTTTTTATCTTTACTTATCTTTTATTACAATAAAATGAAAAGTCAAATTTTCATATTATCTAATAAAATCTAAGTAAAGAGGGGCAGTTGTCAACATCCAATTTCGTCTGGGTGAATAGATTTATTTTCAAAAAAAATAAAAAAAAATTAAAATAAAAAAATAAAAAAATAAAATAAAATAAAAAAATGTGAAACATTATTATCTTCAAAGATTTTTCAAACTTTAATTTTAGAAAGAAAAAAAGAAAAAAAGAGAGATGAAAAAAAAAAGGAGGAAGAGCCCAATTTGTTATTAATTTTCATGAGTCCAATAACTCAAATATTTTCTACCTTTGTACCTGATAGAGAAATTAATTATATAATAATAATTAGAAGCAATATCTCTTCAAATGGTAAGAATCAATATTATTAATTGGGATTGATTTTGTTCTCTGATTTGTTACTGATAATGATTGATT
>Ga0214545_1008669_pt1 | contig 16035 bp, 5 predicted proteins | sample CNSS4metaG_FD_160064 | JGI IMG/M metagenome (GOLD analysis project Ga0214545, IMG submission 160064) | Root nodule microbial communities from cowpea collected in UCLA plant growth center, Los Angeles, California, USA - CNSS4 | ecosystem: Host-associated > Plants > Roots > Nodule | place: USA... | reverse complement strand
TTTTCAAATTATAAACTTTAGATTATTATTGCGTAGTACAATCATATGTAATTAGTGCAATTCGATTCAAAATAATGTAATTCAGTTCAAAAATAGTGCAATTCAATTCAAAATCAATGCAATCCGGTTCAAAAATAGTACAATTCAGTTCAAAAGGAATGAAGTTTATTCAAAATCAATGCAATTCAGTTCAAAAATGGTTCAAAAACAATGTAGTTAAGTTAAAAATTAGTGTAGTTCAGTCCAAAAATAGTGCAGTTTAGTTCTGACGTAGTGCAGTTCATAAAACAGTTCAGTTTATAATAGTTCAGTTCAGTTTATATTATAGTGCAGTGCAGTTCAGTCCAGTTTAATTTTAAGAATAACAGTTCAGTTCAGTTCATCTGAATTATTTTCCAGTTCAGTGTAGTTCATGCGAACAGTTTTTTAGTTCAATGCAGTTTTTGGTAGTGCAGTGCAGTTTGGTTTATTTTGCCCAGCCCTAGATATCAGTAGCACAATATTTAGATTTTTTTTCTGTAATAGGCAAATCACTTCCCATAATTACGAGATTAGACAAATTTTTTAAAAATTATGAATTTAGGCAAAACGTGTTGGGAGGAGACGTTTTCAGGTGTGCGTTTAGGGAAGACACGTTTTGTATGCTGTAATCGATTATTTTACAATGTAATCGATTACGGAATGAGTTACAGAATTTCTAGATTAATGTAATCGATTACATAAATATTGTAATCGATTACAAAATGAGTTCCAGTATTTGTGAGACAATATAATCGATTACATCAATATAGTAATCGATTACAATCGTAAGAGGGACGAACCTTGATGCAACGGTTCTGTCGGGGTCCTCCACTAAGGGATGAATCTTGATGCAGGATTTTTACTGCTGAAGATGAAAGTTGCAGAGATAGTTACGTTGTCTTCAAGGAGAAAAATACTTAAAAAAGAATGAGATTAATTTTTGTAAAACTTTAAACTTAAGTTATGTATAAATTAGAAAAAGAATATAGCATAAAATACATGCTCTGAAATTTGAGAAAATTGCAGTGAGTGACTATGACGTGTGATTCTTTAGAGATATAATAGAGCGATTGGCATTAAAAAAACTGTAACATGATTGGTGTGGCGATGTCTTAGTCCAAGTGTTTGGCAACTATTTTTTCATGGAGGTTACTGTCTCAATTTCTACCATTATGGGGCCACTACCATTTCTATCATTCTTATAATACACTCTGAAAATGAAAACCGTTAACATTAGGTTTCGCATTATTACTTCGCAGTTCTTTTATTGGTTAATTATTACACATGCAGAGATAGTCTACTGCTTCCATGCGCAGACTCTTTGACGTTATGCTGTCTTCAAAAGAATCACAGGATGTGTTGAGAATAATTACAACTAAATTTAAAAAAAAATACAAATGTAATCCATTACCATATATTTATGTAATCGACTACATTACCCAGAAATACTAAAACTCATTTTGTAATCGATTACAATATTTATGTAATCGATTATATTAATCCAGAAATTCTGTAATTCATTCAGTAATCGATTACATCGTAAAGTAATTGATTACAACATACAAAACGTGTCTTTCCTAGACGATTTCACTTGAAAACGTCTCATCCTCACACGATTTCTTCCCTTTGATCCAAAAACGCACATCCCCCTCACAATTTCTTCATGAGAAAACGTCTTCCCCCAACACATTTTGCTTAAATTCGTAATTTTTAAAAGATTTGCCTAATCTCGTAATTATGGGAAGTGATTTGCCTATTACATGCAAAAGATTTTCTTGGGCAAGGACCATATATGTCAGGTTCTTATTAATAGTATTTAGACTTTATTGTTTTATTTGGCTAAACAGATGAAAAAATGGGGAAAAAGATAAAAAAAGAAAATGGAAAGAGTAAAACTGAAATTATTTGAATTAATTTATGTAACTACGAATAAAAATAAAAATTATATATCTAATATTAATAATATTTTATTTTAATTTTATTTATTGGGATAATATTATTATAATAAAAAAAATATTAGTAAAAAGTTAATGATATAATAATTATATTTAAAATGTTAAATTATATATTTAGTTCTTATTTTTGTAGCATAATATCAATTTGGTTTTTTTATTTTTTATTTTAATTTAGTTTTTGTTTTAAAAAATTTGATATAATCAAATTCTTTTCATTAATACTGTAGTAACAACATTAAATAAAGTGTCACGTATAAAAAATAAATAAAAGAAAGAAATACAGGGTTAGAACAGATCGAAAGTTAAGATACAGAGTTAGAGCAGGTCAGAAGTCGATCATAAGTCCCAACATGTTTACAAAATTGTTGAAAAAAGCCTGTTCGAAAATAAAAAAAGGATGATCGGGATGAAAGACAAAAGAAACAAAGAAATATTTAAGTTTAGGAAAAGATTTTGTTGGATAAATTCAAAGGTGGTTATGTGCATTTAATAATTTTGTTATAATTAATTATGTTAGGAGATTGCAAATGTAGAAATGATTCTTTGTAATGATTATCACATCACATCTAATATTAATTAAGTCTTGGTAGCAGAAATTGCATTTAAGACATGAAGTTGAAAGATCATGAGTAAAGGTTTACAGGTTTACAAGGAGTTAATGTATTTTTCAAAGGTTTAATTAAGTTTTAAGTCACTCGTTAATTTTTGGAAACTTTTAATTTTTTTAATAAATTTTTATGGTAACTACTTAATAAATTTAAAAATTTTTAATTAAATTTTTATTATTAACTTAATGATTAAGTGATTGATATGGTTAATATCTTGTCATGTCACTTCATTGTTGAGTTATCACCAGATATAATTTTACAATTTTATAATTATATAATTTTATAATTATATAACTGTATAATCTTATAACCTTATAATTTCTTATAATTTTATAAAGGTTTACAAGGAATTTATGTATTTTTCAAAGGTTTAATTAAGTTTTAAATCACATATCAGGTTTTGAAAACTTTCAATTTTTTAATAAATTTGTATGATAATTACTTAATAAATTTAAAAATTTTCAATTTAATCCCCACTATTAACTTAATAATTAAGTTATTGGTATGCTTAATATCTTGCCATCACTTCATTAAGTTATCACCAGATATAATTTTATTATTTTATAATTTTATAATTTTATAATTATATAATTTTATAATTATATAATTTTATAATTAATCTTATAATCTTACAATCTTATAATCTTATAATAGTGTAATCTTACAATTTTACAATCTTATAATCTTATAATTTCATAATTATCTAATTTTGTAATTTTGTAATTTTATAGTTTTGTAATTTTATAATTTTGTAATTTTATAGTTTTGTATGTGTATTATTTTATGATTTTATGATTTGATATTTTTATAATGTTTTAAATTCATAATTTTACATATTTATATGATTCGATAATTTTATTTATTTCAAAATTATGTTATTTTTTAACTTAAGTATCTTTTAAGTCTCTTAAAAATTTTAAATTATTATTTTCAAGTTACATTATTTCGTCACTCAATAAACTGTAGTAATTATAAATCGTACAATTTCACATTACCTTCTCAAGTTTGGTTTCAGTGTGTAATCAAATTTCTATAAATGGCCAAGGTGTATGTGACCATCGTGCATCAAATACCAGTCAATCCCCATCTTCCTTTTCTTCTCTTTTCCGCTCAATGTGGATGCACTGATATATCAACGTGCACTGTCAGAAATTCATTTCAACCTATGACTGTAAACCACGTCAACCTAATCAATCATTGATTCACTCTCAAAAACCTTCTATCTTGTTATCTTGTCCGAGAGAAGCCAAAAATGTCGGTAACCGTGAAAGCAAGCTGCACTGTGAGGCCAATGGAGGCAACGTGGTGCGGACGCTTAGCTTTATCTGAATTAGATCAAACAGGCAATGTAGGCCACGTGCCATTCATCTACTTCTACCGTCTTCCACAAAACTGCCTCTCTAAATACAACACCATTGCTTCCACCTTGAAGGACTCATTGAGCAGAGTCCTGGTGCCGTTTTATCCACTTGCCGGTCGTTTGCATTGGACAAACAATGGACGTTTAGAACTTGATTGCAATGCCACCGGCGTTCCATTCATTGAAGCAGAGTCCTCATCAACTGTACAACATCTCTCTCATTTTTCATCTTCTTCGGAATACCACTACCTTGCCCCCACTGTGGACTACTACTCCCTCCCAATTCACGAGTTGCCGTTGCTTGTGGTTTAGCTGACCAAGTTCAAGTGCGGTGGCATTTCTGTTGGCATAACATTTTCGCACGCAGTTGTGGATGGATCAAGTGCATTCCACTTCATACGTGAGTGGGCAAGGTTTGCACGGGGCGAGTCTCTGCATACGGTGCCATTCCTTGACCGGAAAGTTTTACGTGCTGGAGAGCCTCCTTTGATGCCACTAACAAAATGTCACGTTCTTGAGAAACTCAATGATCCTCCCTTGTTGCTGGGCCGAACTGATAACAGGGAGGAAAAGGAGAAGAAAACCACAATGGTTTTCCTTAAAATAAGCAAAACTCAAATTGAAACATTGCAAAAGAGAGCAAATGAGAGTTCGCCTAAGCCTAGAAATGATGGTGGTTATTCCCGTTATGAGAGTGTGACTGGTCACATATGGAGATGTGCAAGCAAGGCAAGGAAGCACAAAGAAAACCAACCAACTGAGCTTAATGTTACCGTTGACTTGAGGGGTCGCATGAAACCTCCTTTGCCAAAAGCGTACTTCGGAAATGCCATTTTGGATAGTGTTACATGTTGTCTTGCGGGTGATTTGGTGTCAGAGCCTTTAGGGTATACGGCGAGTAGAATAAGGGAGGCGATTGAGAGGGTTAGCGATGAGTATGTGAGGTCGGAGATTGAGTTCTTGAAGAATCAGAAGAATTTGAGAAGGTTTCATCGAGATTTTCATGAAGAAGGAAGAGAGAGGGAGCCTTTCTATGGGAATCCCAATTTGTCTGTGGTGAGTTGGTTGAGGTTACCTGTCAATGGCGTTGATTTTGGGTGGGGGAAGGAGGTTCGTATGAGTTCAGCAACACATGACTTCGATGGCGATTTCGTTCTTCTTCCTGATCCTGATGAGGATGGATCTGTGCTGGTTTGTATGGGTCTGCAAGTGCTGCATATTGACGCTTTTAAAAAGCATTTTTACCAGGACATTCAAGGTTATAAATCCAATTTATAACAAAGCAAGCGGAAATAATGAATCTATTTTCTGGTATGTATCAAGTAATCAAGAGAAAATATTTTTAGAAAAAACATTTTAATTAGGGTTGATGGTACTAAAAATTATTTCTTTCAAATATGTGGTGGTCTTATATTTACATCAATAGTGAGATTTGTTATTTTTGAGTTTGTGAAGAAATTTATTATTTGTTGGACTTATTATATCACCGTTATCATGTTCCTTGTTGTTATATTTAAAATAAAATCTCTCAAGTTCACTTCTCTAGTTAGATTTCTCTTTTAAATCATATTTTAAAAAATATTTATTTTGGTAATAAATTTTATAAATTCTCAAATTTTATATTAATTATATTTTTTGCTTTAGAAAAAAAACAATATTCAACTTAAAGAAAATATAATGATTATATAAAATTAAACTCTTTAATTTAATTAATAATATTTTTTCGTCTAACAAAGATTAAAACACTAACTAGTGTTTCGTAGGTTTATTATTAAAATTTATAATAAATTAACTCATTAATTTATTAATCATGGTTGACGTTTAACAACACTCCTTAGCGGCATAATATAATAATGCATCTCTTTCTTTAGAACCACTAGAAGCTTAATATTATTTTTTTCCATCTTTACAACTCTATGTTAACTACATAATCTATAGTTGTCAAATTCTAATAAGTTAACACATGATGAAAAATTATAAACAATTTCTTCCTTCTTTCATTCATAATACCCTGAGTAAGATCTTGATTTATATAAAGCTCAAGCTTGTTGCTAAAAATTGATGAATTCTTTCTTGATTAATCATTAATTTAACAATAATTTAATGATATACAATAATCATTCAAGTAACAAAACTTAAGATGTAAGATAATTTTAAGTATAAGGAAATTCTATATTTCTTCAAAAAAAAAAAAGAAATCTAATAACAATTCAAAGGTAATATTAACTATTAGTTCAATGGTCATATCTCTGTGTGTATCATTTATATGTGTATTTTAAAAATTAAGATATTTTATTCTGTATCTGATAAAGAATACTATACACACATATTGATATATTCATATCAATGATGTTTTATCCAAAATGATCCTATGATTAATAACAATTAAAGTAAAATTATATAAGACTTATTTCTCATCATTATAATATCTAATACACGGTTCAGCCAAGGATCACGACCGATATTAGACGGGTCGGGCCCATGATTGAGACGGGTCGGACGAACTCACGACTGAGACGGTCGACACGAGCCCACGACTGAGATAGTACGGCGAGGGCCCACGATTGAGATGGTCCAACTCGGTCGGGCCGATGACCGGATGATCCAGTCCCACGGTCAACACAGTCTAACCTAGGCTTACGGTCAAGATGGGTCAGCCCAGACTCACGAACAAGACAGTCCGCTCTATACCCATGATCGAGATAGGCCGACATGACTGACGATCGAGACGGATCGATCCGAGCTCACGAATGAGACAGACCAACCTAACGCCATGTTGTTTTACTATTTTAACTTTTATATATATATATATATATATATATATATATATACATATATATATATATATATATATATTCGTAAGTATTTGATTAAATATCAAGAATAGAAGTGGGGACGGGATATTAGATAAATGAATTAGCTCGTTTTGACAAAGTATTTAATTAGAACATAATGATTTTAAAAAGTATAAATAAAAGATTTTTTATGCTTCCTAGGTTGTTGTCTTTGCTATAAAAAAATCCCACATGAGTTTCTGGTCAATCTGCATCATCTTTCAATACTGTTTTTTCTTTTTTTAAATAATAAGTGCTAAAGGCAAAGATTATTAATGAACTTTATAAGTAGTAGCAAGAGCCTTTATTGCATGGTACTCATAATATTGAATGAGTTTATTCCTATTTTTAGAGAATATATTTTTAGTACAAATACTATTTATTCCTAATAGTTGGTGTTTCCTTGAAGTGTTCCTGTTCCTAGATCATTGTCCAAATACTAATTTTAGCTTGTTGTTCTTCTAGCGTCCATATGTGATATTGTGCTGGTGGTGTGGTGTCAGAGGGAGTTGGTGATGATAGCTTGAGGCAATTGATGTTGACGGTATGTGTGTTATATTTGAAGATGCTTCAAGTCCTGTTCAATAACTCGATACCTATTTCGTGTTTATGCAAAATTAAGTAGTCATTTGAAGCATATAGTAGTTCAGTTCCCGTTGATTCCATCCGTTATTGTTACTAATGCGTGACTTTTTCTTAGCTCAGTTTTTTGCTATAAGAATTAGGCTGCTAGATCAATGGTTAATATTCATTGTCTGGCCTACACTAAATAAAATCAAGTTGCTTTATCATATCCATTATGTTTAAAATTATCATTCTAGTGAATAGTTGCAACCCTATATATACAGTGTATATATTGTAAGTATTTTGTGTTGTGGAAGCAATTGTCATTATTTAATTCTAATCTTCTTACCAGGCGACTCAAAAGTTTGAAAAACCTAAAGCAAATTAAAAAATAAGCTTTTAATTTAAAATTTATTATTTTGAGTTTTTTTATACAAAAGTTATTTATTAAATATTATAATTAATTTCATCTAATATTTCCCGAGATATTATTGACATTAACATTATTCTATAAATTCTACAAGTTATATATCCATTACATTTGGAGAGGAATATAAATTGTTTATATAATTAAGAATGTGATTTATCATTTTTCAAATATATAATTTCTCTTACGATATTTAATTATGAAAATAAATCAAATTTATTACTATTCAACAAATTATCATATTTTAAAAAAATTTCAAGGTTTAAGTATTTTTCTTTCAAAAATACACAATCTAGTGACTTTAATTTTTTAACACTACATAAAAAATAAAAAATATTTTCATATATTTTAAATTGTTCAAATTTACTGTGAAGTGTGGTAATTTCTTTATCTACAATATACGAAAAGTAATCAATTTTAAAGAGATTTTATAATTTTTTTCTCAATGTTTTAATCAAATTGTTTTCTTTTGTGTCTAATACGTTTTTCACAAAAACTTAGGTTCTTCTCAATCGATAGTAAATCTTTTTTTCCCTAAACTTGAATTATCTTTTTACAGAAAATTCAATTCATTTATGCACCAAAAGACCAACCCCTGATCTAATTAATAGTTGTAGAAAAATTTTAGTTCCTCGTCAAAATATACACAAAAAATTCTTGAAACTTGTAAATCGAAAAGTACCAAAAAATAAAATTAGGCAAACGAAACACATTTCTAATTTTAGTATAAATCCAAAATAGAATGAAAAGTACAACAACACAACTAGAAAGAAAGAAAAAAAACATACTAACCATAAATAAGAATGAAAATTGGTACACACAAACAATATGAGATTGAAGAAATGTAGTATATCAAGACCCTAAAAAAATGACTCTTGGAAGTAAAGAAAGTAAGGAGAGACAAGAGAAACCACAAAGAGATAAAAAGATAAAAAAAGAAAATAGAATTATAAGAGAATAAAATAATTAATCATTCTCTTCGTAAACAACATTATAATTGACTAAATAAAGGTTTTAACTCATTAATTATCATTTTTAATATCAATAAAAATTAACATACACAAATAATAATTTAATTAAATTTTATTCTCAAATATAAACTTATAATTAATGTAATAGAACTATATTAGTAATAAAATATTTTTTTGAGGTCTTTTTTATCTCAAACATAATTTTATAATTAATTTAATAGATGTATATTAGTATAAAAATATTTTTTTAGGCTTTTTTTTCTTAAAAATAATTTTATAATTAATTAATTAATTAATAGGGAAATATTAATATAAAAAAATTGTGTTTGAAGCCTTCCTGTAGACAGACTTTATTCATTTGAGCTTTGAACCGGCACGGCCCTACTTTTTAATAAAAACTCTTCAATGCATTATGGTTTAAGAAAGCAAGACATCATTTAAGCTAATTTCAACATTTAGATTATAGCCTCTTATTGATTTGTGAATATTTATAACTTACTATCTTGTTGTTCTGCGACAAATAGTTTAATGATGACTTTTTGGTCTAGGTACAGGGGCATTATTACAAGGTATTCTTCATAAGATATTCTTCATAAGACCGAGGAGCGTGCAACTGGGTGGTATAGTTTGACCAGGGAAATTCTCAAGTTAGTAGATGCATCATCACAAGAAAGTTCTAAAGATAAATCTCAGAAGATGAAACGTACTCAGCTTCTTATAAAACTTGTAATGAGAAGGTTCAAAAACTCATTTGTGTATTGTTGATGCATGTTGATGTTCAAAAACAGATAGCTACAAAGGTTCTTGAATGTTAAATTGAATTGTCAAGAGATATAAAACCAATATTTGGTCTTCATAAAACCACTTAAGCTTTTTGGACAGTTGATTCTTGACAATCATAATATTTTTGCTCAGTTTTATACGGTATTATCTTCGTGTTGTTCCCTTGTTTTTTTTTTGTTGTTCCTTTTGTTATCCATGCTTTTCAGATTGTATTTTTAAATTTGTATTGATTATTTTATGGAGTTTCCGAAACCCATGCTATTCTTCGGAGATTTTGAAACTTGTGGTCTTTTATGGAAGTTTTAAAACCTACCCATAATTAACAGAGAGTTTAAAGACATAACTTAATAGAGGTTTTAATACCTATGCTAAATACAAGAGGATAAAAAATTCTAGCTATTGATTGATGTTTCCTGGGATTCGGGCAAACATATTCTTCAATGATGGTTTAGCAAAGGAAATTGAAACTTCGAATAAATAACTTAGTGGAGGTTTTAACCTTGAGTAATGTAAAAACAAACCTTCGTTAAAACCATTTTTTCTTGTAGTGTGTAGAGACAAATTTACTCCTATTTTCAATAACCCTATGATCAAGAACAATTTAATTAAAATTATTTGAGACTTAATTCTCATCATTATAACCTCTATTATAATAATAAGTCTTTAATTTTAACAAGGGACCTTATAATATGTAGAGGTGTCAATTTGGCCAATAAACCCGTGAGCCAGCCCTAACCCACTCCTTGTTAACCCCCCTTTGAGGGGGGAGCCCAAATAAGGGGGTCAAAAAAAAGCTCCAGACCCCCAAAGCCCCCTCTCAAATGGATTAGGGTTAGGGTTAACGTGGATTTGACCCACTAAAATTCTGTAACTAATTCTTAAAATAATATTTTGAGTCTGAGTCAAAGATGGAGTAAACCATCTTGGGCCAAACCAGACCAAAGGTCGAGACAGGACGACCGAGTCAAGTCATACCACTCGACCAAAGGCTGAAACAACCCATCTTGGGCCAATGGCCAAGACGAACTGGAACAGTTTGGACACACAACCGAGAAAGGCTCAATAAGGGTGATGAAAGAGACGGGCTAGCCCAGATCGATAAACAAAACAGTCCAGCCTAAGACCACAACGGGTCAGCCTGGGACGATGATCAAGACAAGATAGCTCGGGTCCATCAGTCAAGACAGACAAGCTCAGACCCACGATCGAGAAGGGCAGGCCTAGGCCCATGACCGACGACCGAAACGATCGGTCCAGGCCAATAGTCGAAACAAGTCTGTTCGAGCCCACGACTGACATGGGCCCATGGCCGAGACGAGTAGACCTGGGCTAACGACCGAGACAGGCCAACTCGAGCCCACGTTTGTGACAGGTCACCTGGAGCCACGCCTGAGACTAGGTAGCGTAAGCCAACATCGATCGACACGCCCCAAAACAAGCCCATGGTCAAGATAGGCTGACCTAGGTCGACCCGGGCCAACGATCGAGACGGGCTGGCCTGAGCCCACGATCGTGACAGGTTACCCCGACCCCACAACTGAGAAGAGCCAGCCTGAGCCGACAATCGAAACTGGCCGACGATCGATATTTATCAGGTCATAAAGATTAGCGAGATGGATGGTCCAATGTCGATTGTCAAGACTAGAGCCGTCAATTTGACCTAGTCCATAGGGCTTGACCTTGACCCACATGGGTTACAACCAAAAATACCCACAAGGCTAAAAAGTCTCCAACTAAAGAAGTGCACAAAGCCCAAAAGCCCCCAATTAAAAAGGCCCACATGACCAAAAAGCCCTATAGGTTAGGATCAGTCCATGAGCTTCCTTTTCACACATGAAAAATATATTATTTTTTAAAAATATATCATTAAACTTTCGATTTAAATCGACCTGTCTCAACAATCAATCTTAAACGATTTTTCTTGTCAATTGATTTGATAATAAATATGAAAATAAAATAAATAATAATAAATACAACTTTATTATTTCTAACATGATAGATTTTGTAGAACATACCTCAAATCTAATAGATCTTGCATAAGACACGACCATGTGACTTTCTCCTCCATCTCCCATTGCATTTATTCTATATTTAGCTCTTTTTGCATTTATTTTCTTTTCCTTTCTTTCTGATACATATTCCATGCTTCTCATTTTTTCATTTTTTTTTTACTTTAATCTTGTGTTTCCTTTCCTTACCGTTAATTATTGATTTCCACGTTAATTTTTATACAAATTTTGATCTGAAAATAGTTCATTAATGCTTTGCATCATCAACATATTAGCAAATCTTCTAAATATTTTATTTATTAAATTATTATTTTTCAAATGTATCAAATTATAATTACTTGTCTCAAAGGGGTTTCACTCGGGAGAATAAACACCAATGAGACCTGAGTCTAACTAGGTAAAGCACTTTCAACCCAAAACCTTAAGATAATGGGTCTTTATCCTTATATAATCAAATTTTGATCTCAAAATAGTTCATTAATGCTTTGCATCATCAACATATTAGCAAATATTCTAAATATTTTATTTATTAAATTATTATTTTTCAAATGTATCAAATTATAGTTACCTGTCTCAAAGGGGGTTCACTGGGGAGAACAAACATCAATGAAACCTGAGTCTAACTAGGTAAGGCATTGGCACCACTCTCAACCCAAAACCTTAAGATAATGGGTCTTTATTATTATATAATATTCTACTTTCTCATTTCTAACCAAGGTGGGACTTAGACTCACATTTGAATTTCTAACATAAATATTTAAACTAAGTTTAACCTCAATTTCTAACTGATATAAAACTTATTAAATGACAAGACTCCTAGTCAAGGACAAGAGAAATTAAAAAAGAATCGTCGGTCCCCATAATGATATCATCAATATTTCGATTCCGACCCAAAACACAAAACAATGTTGCCACAACTTTTCATTTCATCAGTTTTTTTCTTAATTTATATTTGAACAAATTTCAATCGATTATTAAAAGAGATGCTAGAAGGAGTGTCGGCATTTGTCTTTTCAACAGAGAATGTAAGAAATAAAATTATTTCCATCAAAATCTAATTAATTAACAGTGGAAAGCACGTACAACTAATCCTTGTTCCGAAAAGAGGGGACAAGACAAAGCATTTAAGAAGAGTACAAATGAAATTAAACTTTTGAAAGGGGCCCTCAATGTGCATATAGATTGGATTCAGATCCACCGCAATTAATTTTTAAATTCCATGCAACTTCAACTTTTAATTATTAACTAATTTTATTAAATAAACAAATATTATCCGTAGACCATAGTTACAAATTTGAGATGAGTACGAGGTTGAATTTGTATGTATTTTTTTTAATAAATTTAAAAAATAAAATAAATGAATTTAAAGATAAATTTTATAAAAATTAGTGGATAATTTAAATAATACGATAAATTAAAAAAAATATTTTAATAAGTAGAATTTAAACATTATCAAAATATTCTTGATGATAAAAATAAAATAAATTATTATGAGATAAGTTAAAAATATTAAGATTTAACAATATTTTAATTATTATACATATTTATATATTTTTTAATTATTATCAATTATTATATATATTATTAATAATAATTATTTTATATACATTATTAATCATTATATTTTAACCATACTTTAATTATCATACATAATTATATATATATATATATATATATATATATATATATATATATATATATTTTATTATATATAAAATATAAATAAAAATTATTTATATATATTATTATATATAATAAATTTATAAAAGTCAAATTGTCAAGAATTCTTTCAAATCTCAGCTTATACAAAGAGATAAGATTTAGATGATTATATGCATATCTATCTTTAAAAATATGCAAATCCTCTAAAAGGAAGATAATTTCTTTTAACAAATCCTAGTGTGTTTGACGTGTAGTGTGTTTACGTCCGATTTACGTGTAATTGTATTATCAACACATGTTTTGTTTGATTTTAAAATTGATTTTAAATTAAAAAATTTACATTCGAACAGAAACTAATATCAGCGTCCAATAATTGATTATTCTTCCAAAATCAATTTCAACTCTGGTATTCTTAATACATCATCGGCTTACGAAATTTAGTGTGGCTAAATAAGCTTAACCAGAATTATGAATTTAAGAAATTTTAAAGTTTTAATAAGGACATGTTAATTTTAAGTGTAAATCCAGCTGAAAAGAATAATGAAAGGGATTGGTAGCTTCTGGCTTTGGCTATTTCTTGTGAAGAGGATAGATGCAAGCAATTTCCAAATAGTCACACTCACTCAATCCCCTTCCTCTATACGCCAATTCCTCTTTTATAACAACGATGGGATTTCTATTGATGGCTCTTGACGCTTTTAAAAAGCATTTTTACCAGGACATTCAAGGTTATAAATCCAATTTATAACAAAGCAAGCGGAAATAATGAATCTATTTTTGGTATGTATCAAGTAATTAAGAGAAAATATTTTTAGAAAAAACTTTTTAATTAGTGGTGATGGTACTTAAAAATTATTTCTTTCAAATATTTGAAGGTTTTGTATTGAGATCACTATCAAGTGAGATTTGTTGTTTGTTAGACTTATTATATCACCTACTGTCATTGTCATGTTCGTTGTTATATTTAAAATAATATCTACAGAAAACACAATTGTGCCTCCCACTAATTCTTCACCAGTGGTTTCCTTATGTCGTTCTCAACAATTTTATGGTCCTTCTACAACTTTACGAGATTATATTTGTAATTAGGTAGTGTCTCCTGGTCCATTGTCATCCTCCTCATCTTTTCCAAATAAAGATACACGATATCCTCTCTGCAATTTTATCTCTTATGATCGTTATACACCTTAACATCGGTTCTTTATTGCTATTATTACTAATGATATTGAACCTACATGTATGAACAAGTTGTTTCTCACACTCATTGACAAGAGGCAATGCAATCTGAATCGGCTGCTTTGGAGGCCAATAATACTTGGTCTATTACAACTCTTCCTCTTGAAAAGAAGGCTATTGGTTGTCGTTGGGTGTATAAAATCAAGCACAAATTCGATGGTTCTCTTGAACGGTATAAGGCACGTCTTGTTGTAAAAGGATATATACAACTAGAAGATATAGATTATCATGACACTTCTTCACCTATTGCTAAAATGATCGTAGTCCGTTGTTTATTAGCTTTGGCTGCTCAACGTTGGTCTTTTCATCAGCTTGATGTCCATAACCCTTTTTCTTAATTAGTTTTTCTTACATTTTTTTTTATTTTTTAAAAAATTGTGATATATTTTTAATTAAGTGATTTTATCCAACAAGCATTAATGAAATGTATTTATTTTTAAATGATTTTTTTTAAATTAAACTACTATTTCACATAATAAAATAATTATTAACTCTTGAAATATGTTTTTTAATAAATTAAACTATATAAAAAATAAATACACCATACCACTAAGACAGGAAGGGTCTATCAACCGCCTCATTTGCAAGGCTAAGAAGAGCAAGAATCTATTATGCCTTTAATTCAATAAATTTTAAATTTATTAAAGTAATTAAATGTGTTTTTGATATTGAAATAAAGAAAAACAAAAATGAAATTTTTTTTTAACAATTTCTTAAATTAAACTACTATTTTATTAAGTTCTTTTATAGTAACTTTTTGGATATGTAGTTTTCAAATATTTATTAATTATTGAAATTAAATTAAATTTTTAATAAATTAAAATGTACGAGAATTAAACATAATGTAATAAATATTAAAAATATTATGGTAAATAATTGTGTTTTAAAATTTAAATAAACATTAAAAAATAAAATAAAACTGCAAAAAAATATATGAAAATACAAAACAGTAATAAAAAAACTTATAATTAAAATATTAATGGGTAATAAATTAATTTATAAAATATATTTTACAACATGTATTTAAAAATGATATAAAGATAAAAACATATTTAATCTATTATATAGTTATTGATGAAATATATAATTCGAAACTTGGTGTATAATTATATTTTTTTTTTTTGTGAAAAAAAATGCTCATAAGTATAACTTTTATGAACATAATATTTTGCGATTTTATTTTTTTTATAATGTTTTGGTATGTAATTTTCACATAATAAAAGTTATTAATTATTAAAATTAATTTTTTTTATATAATTTAGGAAATAAGAGAGTTTTTAATTTAGAAAATAAAAGAGTGTTTGTGTTACGTAAAGAAAATAATTATTTGAAAGAAAAATAAATAAAATAATCATAATAAGATTAATAAAATTTTATTTTTTTATTTAAAAAAATAAATAATATAAAAAAAATCAAAAAATTATAATTTTGTATATATATCAATAAACAAATAATATAATAATTTTGCTAATATATTTTTTTAATGTAATAATTTTGCTAATATCTTTATTATATATACAATAGATGTTGAGTTTTGCCATAAATAGAAAAAACAAAACATTAAAAGCTAATATTAAGACGAATAACAACTCCCTAATATAAAAT
>Ga0214545_1008667_pt1 | contig 16038 bp, 8 predicted proteins | sample CNSS4metaG_FD_160064 | JGI IMG/M metagenome (GOLD analysis project Ga0214545, IMG submission 160064) | Root nodule microbial communities from cowpea collected in UCLA plant growth center, Los Angeles, California, USA - CNSS4 | ecosystem: Host-associated > Plants > Roots > Nodule | place: USA... | reverse complement strand
GACTAGATGTGCAACATAAAAAAAATTAGGCCAAAATGTTTTTTACTAATATATATATATATATATATATATATATATATATATGAGAGTACTTTTGTGAATTAAAGATTAGCGGGTACCGGTATCCACGGGTACGGATACTATGATACCCGTACCTGCCCCGTTAATATGCGGGTATCAAAAATATCCATACCCACGGGTAGCGAGTATCCATTTTTAATATCCGTTTTCTACTCGTTGCGGGTTTTATCCGCGGATACCCGCGGGTACGGATTTTTTTGACATCCCTAAATGTGATAGATAAAATAAATTGTAAAAATAGATAGAATTAGAAAATTACCAAAAATATCGTTAATGAAAAAGAGAATGATTTTGTAATTTGATGTTATATAAATAATTAATATAAATTAAAAAAGTATTAAAATTATATGAAAAATTATAATTACTTTCGAATATAATCTTTAATGTATGAAAAATTACTATTTATTTTCTTATGTTTGCTATCAGTTTCAAATCTATTTTCTTTTTTATAACTTGAAAATTCTATACCCATCTATTTTCACGTCTCATTTTTTACAAAACTATTTTTGAAATTATAAATATTTTTTAAATAATAATTCAAATTTAAAATTCACCGTAAGTCATAATTTATTTAATAATTTTGTTACTTTTACAAACTGTTTTTTTTCCTATGTAAATGGAGTTTACTATTTAGAAGAAAACATCACAGTCACGTATCCCGTGAGACTAATTAATCGTTTGAAAGTGAACAGGTTTCATTTTGGGGTCCCTACAATTCAGAACAATCCTGACGTGATGTACATATCTTCTTCTGTGCCCATTATAACCAATAATCTTAAAAAAAAAAATCGTACGTTAAATTAAAAATAATCTGATTGTATTTCGAATTTAAATAGATGACGTAAAAGATAATTCTCAAATATACTTTTCGTTTTTAATTCAATTTTGACGTCATAATTAACTCATAATATTATTTTAAATCGACTCGAGAACATTTATAAATATATATAAATATGTATAAATGGTAAAGTATTTTTCAAAATAAATCGTTTTCTCTTTATACTTCGACTAAGAAACATATTTTATTATGTCCAATAATTTTTAGGACTGAAAATAAAAAATAATTTAAATAAATATATTTTTCCATTCTCTTATAGCATATAACATAAATGTTTCCAAAGTTTTAAGGAAATTTCGATACAAACACCTTAACAATAAAAGAGATAACGTATCAGAAGATGGTTTTCCAGTACATTTGACCCTCTCAGCCAATCATGTAACTTTTTTTTTTTTTAATAATGTTCCATTCGGCCTTAATAAAATTTTAAGGTAACGTGTGTGGCTGGAATGTTCGACACTAACTGTGCGAATAAACAAGGCAACCCACTTATGTTATTCTTCCTACCAACTCATACAAATCCTTCAAAAAATATTATGATTTAGCATGGATGACTTTTAAGCCATGGAGAAAGGTTTTTTTTTTTTTATATATAAAAATATGGCATTTCAATTTAATAAAAAGACCAATAGATTAAAAATTGAGCAGAAAAACGGAATAAAATATGAATATGGAATCAAATTTCACTAATTGAATCCCCAAAAAAAACATCAATTCCCATTTATGAATAGATGGAGAAGTCACCGACCCTTAGTTTTCTCTTATATGCCAAACTTATCCCCACCACTCCATTTTATCATTCAATATTTAATGCTAGTTTGAAATTGGATTAAATATATTTTTTATTTATGATAAATTATCGACTTTACTCTTTTTTTTTTTTGTGTATATAACGTTATTAAAACATTTTATTTTATTCTTCAAACCGGTCTCTGACTTATTAAAAAAAGATTGAAGATAAGAACAAAAAAAGTTTAATAATTTATGACAAGAATGTATTTAAATCTTTCAAAATTGGTTTATCTCTTTAAACAGATTGGACCAATACGCTGTTTTTTTTTTTTATAAAAAAAGAAGTAATTAAGGCAATTCCTTTTAAAGTCGTATATAACAATTCAGTTGCACGATATTTACCTATAACTGACCACATAATCTAATAAAGTCAGTTATGGAAAAACTACTCTTGAGTTGTCACAGTTAATATTCTGGTAAAAAAGAAGATAAAAAAAAGCAGACATATTTAAAAAATCAAATATCCATAATTATGTTTACTGTATTTATCTTGTGTATCTAGACGAGATTAAAACTGGTCAACAGAATAAATCTGGAAACACTTTTTCTGAGAAAAAGAGAGTCTTCGGTTTAGTTTAAGTGCGTTCGTTTTCCTTTAAATGTATTTTACAAATAAATATAAACACCATTTAGAACTGTGTTCTTGAATTCATCTTAATAAGATTCCAGGTGAGTCTTCTACTTTTCTTTTCGAACTTTTGCATTTGAACATAATGGGTATTTTCGACCATTCAATCACATCGGCATAAAGATATAATAAATTAATTTATCATAGGATAGAAACGTTTCTTTAGCGTTTCTTTTGCGTAGAAAAGAAGGCAATGAGAGAGAGAGTAAATTGTTTTAGAAAAAGGCAAAGATTTATGTAACGCAAGAAGCTGAAGCCTGTTCCCAAGTCACTCTCTTTGCAACCTCCGAGGAATTTTGGTAGCATCCTCTGTGATATTTTGTCATCAGTTTCGGTTTTGGTAGAGAGAGAGACGTGAGTTTCTGGTCCTGTTGCTGTTTTTGTGAGTGTCAGAAAGTTCTTCTCTTTTGTCCATTGTTGCTTTTGCTTTCTGCTTGGAGAAATGCTGGTTCGAAGGAGGGTGATGAGTTGGAGAAGGGTGGCGAAGGCCCTGCAAGCTCTCGTAGCTCATGCTTTGCTTTTCTCTTTCACTCTTCTCCTTGCTCTCAAGCTTGACCATTTCCTTCCTGACTCATGGACATGGTGGTAGGTTCTCTTTTTCTTCATTCACACACTTCCTCTTTTATTACCCAGTTTAGAAATTGTGGATTTGAATCAAAGGGTCTCTACAAAATTCCACCTTTTGTTGATTTTTGTTATGAATTGTCATGTGCTTTTTGTTTCCCCCCTTTTTGAATTTCAATGCATGCAGTTGTTTTTTTCTGTAATTCTGGAAAAAAATGGCATTCATTGGGAGGAACACTAGTAGTTTCTTTTTTATTTTCCTTTTGGAAATGCAAACTTGCTTACCTTATACGCTACTGTCCTTCTGCTGCGTTATACAAACTTATTATTATTTTATTTTATTTTGTTCATTTGTAAATGGGATCGGAACTGGGATACCCTCGTTTCCGCTTTCCATATGTGGAACTGTCTGTTTGTGTGTGATGTTTTTGAGACGAGAGTAAAGAGAGAACTTAAAATTTCGATGTGTAGTTATATGTAATAAGGAACATACTTGCTCTGGCCATGTTGATTTAGCTAGTGAGGATGAAAGTACATCGCTTTAGTAACGTGTTAATTAATTCCCCACCCTCATTTCTCAACTTTGTTATGTTCCAAAATGTTTCTCTACAGTTAGGCTAATAATTGATGAGGTTTTCTAAAATTAATACTAATACATTAGCATTATGGGTTGTTACCAATATCCTCCATCGCCTCACTAAATATTCGCAACTTTGATGGGTACTGATCCCAACCGAATTGTACTTATAAGAATAGCCATCAAAGGATTCAGAGTTGTCTGTGGTTTTGAGCATGAAATGATTATTCTTGTTATGCATGTCTCATATTATGATTGTACAAGATACCGCAGGATTTTATTCAATGAAACTTTTAGTCTTAGTAATAAAATCATGGTACCATGTGATTCAAACCAACAACAATACTGTCAAATTTTATACACCGAGTAAATAGGAATATGTATGGGTGTGTCATTTTCACGTTTATGTGCCCATTTATGTCATGCCGAACACCGAATTGAACGTAAACATTTGATCATTCAGTATGAATCATTGGCAAGTTCTTCAAATCTTTCTTAAAATATTATTGAGGAGTGGAGTTTTGGGTAATAGATCTTAGGTTGTTGTATATTGAGAAGAAGAAATAGATTAAGAATGTATAACATATTCTTATCAATCATAGCCATACTTTAACATCTTTTTTAACAGGAAAGTATTTTCTCCTCTATGGCTTTTTCATGCTGTGGTGGCACGAGGCAGGTTTTCCTTGCCCGCTCCTTCGATTCCTCATGATCGGCGAGTAAGATATACTTCATGAAAATTCTTCCTTATTATTTTCTAGAAAATTAGAAATTTATCTTGTAGTAGGGTTTTGTTACTGAACTTAAACATAAATTGTTAATGGGCAGTGGGCTCCTTTTCATTCACTCGTAGCAACTCCACTACTTGTTGCATTTGAGCTACTTCTTTGTATACATCTCGGGAGCAGTTATGGTAGGCAACATTTCTTGTGGCATGGCTAAATGGATTTTTTTAATCAGTGTATCTTTACACCAAAAGTGTGATACTTCTTTTAATAGTTATTAATTACAAGATGCTACGAAATTAAATATTATTCATTTTAATGATGCAGAGATGAATTTAAGGATTGTCTTCATGCCCCTGGTATTTTTTGAAATGGTGGTTTTGTTTGATAACGTCAGGTAATATCTTGCTTCATCTATTCGTGTACCAGAATTTATATTCCAGTAGTTCATAAGGAGCTAGCAGATATATTTTAACCCATTCATAGTCTTCCAGTTTCTGTAATATTAGCTGGCACTGCTAAAAAAGTTTGCAATAAATTCACCACAAACATTCAACTTTATCAAGTGATTTGTAAAATTACCTGCATTTTTAGGTCTACTTTCAACTAATTATTGTGATTGTTGAGAAGTTTCAATGAATGAAATGGGAAGTAGTGCTTAGGCCGAACTTTAATGAATTATGCAACATGCAATACTATTTTATGCTCTTCTAACAAATGGATAATTTATTGACAAAAATGTCTTTCCATAGGATGTGTAGGGCTTTGATGCCTGGGGATGATGAAAATTTGACTGATGAAGCAGTATGGGAAACTCTTCCTGTAAGATGTTATTCTTTAGCTGATTGATTAATTAAGCTGCAATATGATCTGTAACAGAATAAATGAGGATCCTCAATGAAACTACTGAAATAAGTATCTCAACTGGCTTTTCATGGCAATTTAAGACTCCCGATTGTGATGATTTTTCAAGTAACATATATTCAAATCCTCAGTGAATTTTGGAGTGTCATTGTTAGAGTCTATAGAGGGATGAGGAATATGTAGCGGCAATAGATTGTGATTATATCTATACTTCAAAAGTCTTTGTTGTCTACGGAGCCTTGGCTGGAGGCTATGCTTATACTTAAATTTAGGTGAAATACATTAGTAATCAAAGTTCAAGTCTCTTTGTTTTTGCTTTATGGTAAGTAAAAGAAAAAAGGAACCTTCAAGTAATATAATTATTATAAATATAAAAAAACTCTTTCCTTTCTTTTTATTTTGTCATTGTTTTGCATTGGATTAACTTTTATTCCTTTTATGTCTATTAAGTGTAATGTGTGTGTGACTCTCACTTCAATGATTAATTTATTTGTTGGTGGTTGACATCCTTTTGGGCGTTCATTTCAGTGCCCGATGATCAACACTGAAGTTGAATGATATTTCACATTTCACATGATTATAAATAGTCTTTTGTGGTATGCCATAGAAACATTCTACTGTCCACTTGTGTGTGTGTGTGTGTGCTGCAAGCATGGCTGTAGTTTTTGAAAAAGAGTCTATCGTGATTTGTGTGGGTTTATGTTATGGAAGAATCCTACCTGGTTGAGATGGATAGCCACTGTGTTGTGGCTTATTGGCACTAGTACAATGCACATGCACATTCTGAAATGAGGTCTCTTTATTTTTAATCTAGGAGGATCCCAGTGTTGGAAACGATTGAACTTCACTATTGGAATATATGTGTAGTTAGGAAGTGTTGGTGCCTATATATCTTAAGAGTATAGGGAAGCACAAGTGCCTTTCAACTATCAATTGCACATCTCATGTTGGGTTTCAAACATTGTTATATTTAACCTTTGCCATGCCTTGTAACACTGACATGTAAGTAATATGTACAACATTGATAGCTTCTTTGCATTGAGATGTTTCTTTTTGTTTTTATTTTCTTCTCATCTTATAATTGACATTACCTTATTCAACACATGTCTACTGCAAAAATTTTTTTTTGAGTGTTACACTCCGTAGATTGTTATCTTTCTTTTGTTTTTTATTTGTGAAAAGTTCAAAACTAAATTGTATAATTTTGTTTTCTAGCACTTCTGGATTTCAATATCCATGGTCTTCTTGATTGCTGCCACAGTGTTCACTCTTCTAAAGATATGTGGTAAGTTTTAAGTTTCTCTTAAAAGTTATTTGTGATTTATATTGAGATTGAATTCTCTTTAAATTCATGGTTAACTTGGAGTTGCTTCTTGCTATTTAATTACGGCTTTATCATTCCCCACCTTTTCTTGACCTCTCTACATCTATTTTTGTGATGTTGGCTAATTTTTTTCCTGCTTCATTTTTATGATACTAGCTTTTATAAATATACAGATATTAGCTGTCTCCAATATTCTCGAGCAATGACTTGTATTTATTTAATGAAGAATTTAGGAAGTTAACTTGAGAGAGTTTTATTTCTGAACTGAGGCGTCCTTACATCGGTAGAGGTTCTGAATTAATTTTTCAAGTTATGGATTTAAATCCTCCTTTTTTTGCATTCTTCTGTTGGTATTATTGCTATGATTTTTTGGGTGGTAGGGTTTTAAGTAATTACTCTTGTTTTGGTTCCTTACTTTGGCATATGATCAAGAAATATCCTGGGTTACTTTTATTGATCCAGGGTCTGTATGGACAAACTTCTCCGGAATCCCTTAGAAGGGCTTATTAGAGAAACTCGTCCAAACTGGCACATATAAGCTTAAATAAAGTTTTATTTGTTCCTGAATTTATACCTAGCATTCAGTCTACGGATAATTATTGCAAAAAAGATAAAAACTTACAGCTCAGATTGAAGTTATTTGACACAGTTGAGCATTTAGAAATCAATCTTCCACGTTTTGAAAATCAATTATATCATTGTCACATAAGCTGTACTCACCTTGACTTGTAATCTAAATTCCTTTTTATGCTGATGTAAAACAAAAGTATAGTGTAATAAATTCTACTTAATGTAAGGAATTTTGACCACTATAGCATATATATGGCAGATTTGCAATGTATTTCTCTATGCACACGTTTTAACACGTTGCTTAGAATGTATACTGTATGTCTGATTTTTTCATTATGGTTTCAATCTGCTTTGTGTTACTTTGATCACATTCCTTGTAAAACTTTACTGTTGACTAAGATTGATACTCAAACTTTTCGCGACTAACATTATTTCAATTACCTGCAGGTGATGTTGCTGCTCTAGGCTGGTGGGACTTATTTATTAACTATGGGTATGATCAATATCTTGTGGTCGAATGTTTAGTAATTTGCATTAGTCTCGTGCCTTTTCCTTCATAAAATCAATGTATTCTTTGGCAGGATTGCACAGTGCTTTGCCTTTCTTGTTTGTACTAAGTGGCACAATCCAACTATTCATGGAGGCTGTCACATTACAGAACCATGTTCATCATCAAATACCATAAGATACCTTGACATGAGTAGAGGAGGCTTAGTTATTTATGCAGATGAAGATAGGCAGCAAAATGGGTTCTGCAATCTGCAGGATATTGGTGGGCATATCATGAAAATTCCATTCATTGGTTTTCAAATAATTCTTTTTATGCATTTAGAGGTATGATAATTTTGAACAAAAATCTTGTCATCTTGTCTTGGAATTTGTAACTTTCCTTAGTTTTTGATTGTCTTTCCACCTTTTTTTCATTTAAATTTTAGGGAACGCCATCCAGTGCAAAAAATCTGCAACATTGGGTCATTTTTTCACCACTTTTTTTGTTGCAAGGAGCTGGGGTTTTGTTTGCTGCATATAGATTAATGGAGAAGATAGTTCTTTTACTCTATAGTGGAGATATTCCTGAAAGATATTCCTCTATAGCATCAAAATCTCGTGAGTGCTTTGGGTTCTTTCGACATGGCTCAAGGTATTGATTTAAATTTTTTTTTGCTTCAAAATGATTTGTCTTTGTAGATGCCATGCCGAATTTACAGTAAATAGTTTTTTATTGCCTGTGCTTTCTCTCTTTACAGGTTACTTGGTTGGTGGTCAATAGATGAAGGAAGTAAAGAGGAAGAAGCTAGACTTTTTTTTTCTGGGAGTTCTGGGTCAGTACGCCATCCTAAACCCTAAAATTACATATGTTTAACGTCATAAGTATTTTTTGCCATGCTTATGAGCAGTTTTTGAATCCTGTAGTTGTCACTTGCATACCTTTCTCTTGGAAGTCCTGATTGTGTAGTGTAACAATTTTTTGGTTAAAAAATTAGCAAAGTTTGCAGTGTGCTTGCAATAAAACAAGCTTTTCTCTAATGTTATGTCATTCTTTCTCTAATGATATGTCATTTGATTTACTGTTTAGGTATAATACTTTTACCCCTGATACAGTGAAGAAAATGCCTAGAGCAGATCTGGTTGAGGAGGTGAAGACATTAATTTCCTTTTTTTAAATAAATAGCTACCTAAGTATTTTTTATGATATTGCTTCGTCATTTATAAGAATATCTTAGTTTACACTAGTAGGTTTAATTTTTTTTCATACGTTATATTATCTCGCTGTTCTTTATAACACAGATTTGGAGATTACAAGCTGCACTGGGTGAGCAAACAGAAGTTACAAAATTTAGCCAGGAGGAGTATGAAAGGCTTCAAAATGTAACGTTCTCTACCTTGATCGATTGTTTTTGGCATTGTGTAAATTATCAACTTTTTATGAAGTATAATCTTCAGTTTCATGGGTCAATAGGCTGATATAAATTATACTGGCTTTGAACCTTTCTCTATTGCGAGGAGTTTACAACATCTTGCACTGAAATCCTTGTTATGAATTTTTTATTTTTGCTCATTAATTGTGCTTGAATGGTCAAGCATATCAGGATCTGACAAAATTCAAAATTGAATGATATTAAAAATCAGGAGAAGATCTTATGTAGAATTTGCTTCGAAGAGCAGATTAACGTGGTCCTCCTTCCTTGTAGGCATCACATTATTTGCAGGTAAGAGCTCTTGCATTACAGTTGCTCCACTCTAAAGATGTTTGGTTTGAGAAAATGCTTTCTGTTATCATATTTTCACTTTATTTTCTGCTTTGAAAAGTTTGAATAAAATGTAGTGAAAGCAGATATAAAAATAAATGTTCTGATAGTTTTTTATAGAAACTTTTGAATACAAGAAACAGTGAAAAATAAGGTGACACTTTTATAAATAGAAGTAACTAATTAAAGAACAGAAGACTTTTCTGAAACCAAATGGTCCCATATGCAATGTTTGAAGAAAAAGTAGACAGTGACAGGATCACAACCTTTTTTATTTTTAATGAGGAAATTTCCACCAGTTTTTGTTGCATCTGCAAAGAATCTATTTAATTCTTTCCATTTAAATATGTTATGAGGGACTTGTGTTCAAAATATTGAATTTTTCTGTTTTGCCTTTTTCCAATGTGAATAACAGCACTTGCTGCGAAAAATGTAAAAGGTGCCCTGTTTGCCGTGGCACCATTGAAGAAAGGATGCCTGTATATGATGTGTAGACTGTATTGAAGATGTATGTATAGGTATCTCACTGACCATCCAGCTTGTGGTTTTAGAAGAAGCAAGCACTGAGAAGTATCAATTTCTCTGCTCATAGATTTTATATGTTGAAGACCAGAAGATGTATATAATCTCAAACATTTCTGCCCCCATAGTGCATTCTTGCAATTCTGAACGAATTGCCAATAGTTATGTTGTTTTGAATTTTGTTACAGAGGATTATTCTACACAGAAAATGCAAGATGATTGTTGAACTCTTTGAGTGATACCATGGAATTAAGGATTCATATCATAACCATGCCAAGATTCAGAATTATTGATTCAAACATGTGATGGATTAGATTAAATTTTATAACTTGGTACAAATCACCTAATTTTCTCCACCATTGGGTCAAATTTGTCAGATGGGTTGATGGAAAAATAGGGGTTTTAGGGATGACCTGCCATTGGAGACATCTTTCTCTAACAAGGACAAAGAAAGGAAAAAATGACATGTAAATGGCAAAACAAAAACACATGATACTCTAAAACAATGGTTTATAAATGTTTGGTTGGTGTTGTAGCTATTCATTTCTTAGTCTGACAAAGAATCCTTTTCTGCAACATTTTCCTTTGTCACTCACAGATATAAGGAACTGGCCCTGAAAATAGAGTTGCTTCTAGAATCGTACTATATCCGAGAAATTTTTCTGATGTACCAGAAAAAGAATCTTGGACCACCGCTCCATTCATTTAAAAGATTTTTTCTTAATAACTTTTATGGCATTTAATTAAATGATACGAATAAAGCGTGTTCCATTCAATCGAGATTATCATAAAGTACAATAGAGTCTGATGGTATTTTTAGGATTTAATTAAGATTTTTTACAACTCATTAAAAACTTGTTGGGGGTATTTAAAAGTATACAAATTTTAGTAAAATTTGCATGACTTTTAAGTAGAATCATAAATATTACACCAATAAAAAATTCTAGTCAAACTCTTGAGATTGGTTTGATTCTATATTCTTTTTGTGCTAGTTAGGATATTAATTTCTGCCATCAATATAGCCTTCTCTCTTCAATGATAGAGCTCTTTTTGAAGACTTTCATAAGTATTAATGTGCATCACTTGATAATGTTTTTATGAAGGAAAACCGTTATGATGAATTAATAATCCCAAAGATTTTCATCATCATTACTACTGAATAATACATATCATAATTTTGAACTTATTATTTTAACCAGGAATAAAAAATAAGATGCTAATATAGAGTAGATTAGTACATGACGATCCGAAGTTAGAAACAAACGACTAATAAAATATTAAAATTATATTTTAAAATTTCGTGGAGTTCTTTCAAATGTTATGAATTCATAAAACCCTTTCGAATCTTTTAAATTCTCATAATATAAAATTATTAAAAATTTAAATTACAAAATCTAGGTCATTAAGACTTTTATTTTAAAAAATAAATAAAACTGGTAAGTTATAATATTCTTTCATATTCTTTTAAATTTTGTTAGACTTTTTATGTAACTTTTTTTTTAACTTTCAACTCAATACACTCCGTAGGTTGAAGTGCAGGTAGGTTATCCTTGTCCTTTTTAGTCAAATAATGTTCTTTAACTATTATACTATTTACTGGTCTATTTTTAATTGATAATCATTTTAATCGTGCCTCACTTTTCAACCACAATAACTTTTTGTAAAGTTTAGTTTCACTGAGACCAACGTAATATTAATTTACCATTAATATGTTAAATCTATATCTGTAAGCCTAAATATAAATTTAGACTAATCTTACATTATTTTTGAAATAATATAACTTCTCTTAAGAAATTTATGCATTTAAGATACAATAAAGGTATTTCAAATTGATATTAGACCTAATTTGTATGTTCATTTCCGTTTAGACTTTACATAAGTACAAATTCACAAGTTGATCGAGTTCCTGTTACAGGAACAAAAATCTTAAAATATACTATTGAACAATACATCCTTCCTACATTTAAGTAAAGTTATTTTGTTCATCCAATAAGTATAATTATAACATTAGACGGATCTAACTTATATAATATATTTTTATCTCTTAATATCTAAAATTCGATCATTAACTCATTAACCGGACTCAATCAATAACTAAATTGATTTTCATCAGAAATGTTGACTATGTAAAGAACATAATTTATCTTAGATCCTAACCAACTTAAGTGTTGGATTGATGGTAACTATCAACATATTTCCTATAATGAAGATCTAAATCAATCAAAAGTAACAAGACTTAAAATCTTGAAGCATTTGCACATTTTAAATCACATCTACCAGAACTTGTTACCTCACTTTCCTCGAATGATATGTTTCATATATTTAGTTTATTCATGTAATTTACAACTTCTCACTCCAATCTAATCTCTTTTTGCAAAATATACTATTTGACTGACGGATACCAAGCATGCAAAGAGGCCTATTACATTGCAATCAATTAATTGCGTAAATCACAGTAACGGTGGGGTAACAGCACAGCTTCATTGATTGATTAAATTCTTTGCAATATTGTACAACTATTATTTCAATAGAAAATAACCTACAGGTGTCCCTTCCCCCTAAATTTTCAATAAAGTGCTTAAATCATGGTATTATTAGAGAATGATTATTTGCTTTATGTTTTGTCAGAAAGAAAATAGGAGAATATCGGTGTAGTTCTCTCTGACTATGAACACTAAATCTTAAAAGATATGACACCAAAACAGGGGAACATACTATAGGATAATATAGTAGATAATATGGTCTTCCAAATAACTTGAACATAAAAAGTCCATATCTAACTACTCATATATGTTTCCACCTCACCAGAGGCTAGTAGTTGGTAAATAAATAGCAACAAATTTAAAACATTTTTGAGGAGGTGAATCTTATCCACAGGAAGCTGTGATTGGCACTGCTTCCACTACAGACTTTGTGCCCTTAATTTTATGTTCCTCTTTATGAATCTTGTCGTCAATCATATGAGCAAAGTCCTCGTAACAATCCTCCAAGCTTCTGAATGCTTCATCAGGATACAAAGTGCTGATCTCAACATCATCAACTCCATCTATCTTGAAGTTAACTTGACAACCTTTGATGAATATGTCATGAGTGAAAGATGCCACGATACTTCGGGGTATGCAATTTTCTGCAAATGTACACATTAAAAGTAATTCTCATGCCCCACTTCAGTACTTGAGATTTTAATCATAGATTAACTTTACAAATTAGTAAATATCTTCACTTTAATGTTACTTTGTAGTCAAACTTAGCAATTGTGAGACATAAAAGAATTGATGAATGATTGAACCTGCAGCTGCTGCTAGAAGATCATCTTCTGTTACGGTCACTCTGGGGATTGTGCGGCCAATTTTCATTTCCCACAAAGAAGCGAGTTCATTGATGCTGTAGCAGTTGTTAGATGGTCGAAAATGAACATTTTTGTTGACTGTTCTTACATCATCAATAACCTTCATGGTGAACTTTCCAATATCAATGCCATCAACAAAGTAAGCTGCATAGATGAAAAAAAAAATGGAGTTTAGGGCAATTTGTTGAAAAGAAGCATTTATGGAATAATAATGATTGGTGTTGTTTAGTTATATACCTTTGACATTACCGTGACCATAGATTTGCAACTGATCCAAGGGTGGAGGAAGCTGAGATGGGTGGCAATTGTCGTAGTAAGGCCAAGAAGCAATGGAATTGCAACAAATATTGGTGTATGGCACCCCAGATTTCTCAACCATGCGCCTAACCAATCGCTTCTCATTGTACATTGTTAGACCTGGCTCCACAGGATCCGCTCTGTCAACATCATGCCCAAACTCCGAAGCCAAAAACCTCTGCAACATCAATTATAACACGTAAGTATTTCTATACTAAACCCTTAACATCTCTTGGTGAAACTTAGCTATTACAATATTTGGTAAGGCTGGTCTTTCTCTATGAAAATCACCCTTTATCCATATTACTGTTCACCACTGTTTCTTTTAATAAAGGTCCTAAACTAAACTATAACATAATTTTCATTTTTGTTTTTATCTCAAATATTGATCATTCAAACTTTGATCATGTTAGATTTGCTCGAGAAATGTATGAATATATATAGTTTTTTTTTTTTTCAAAAACGTTAACTATTTATACGCGTAACTCACTAGATGAACAGTTCTTGGTAAATTGTTTCGATGGTTACGACATACGAAAGAAAAAAACAACCATCTGGTAAATGAAACGCACTTGATTCATTATTTTTCTTATTCTTATTCTTGTAACCATTACTATTTTTTACTTATTGAAACTTGTCATGTAATAAATTAGAAAAAAGTAAGAAAGTAGCACCTTAATAGTCTTGACAGATTTCATGGCCTCCACCAGTATTAGCTGATCCAGCAAGCTCTTGGCACCGATGGCAGAAATGACAATGTCTATTTCATACTCTTTCAAAATCTTTTCCACAAAGTCCTTGTTATTTATCACACCCTACCACAAAATACAACACGGGTAAAATCTTCTATGAAAAGAATAGAAGTTGGCACATTCTTCAAAACAAGTATTTATTAATGAAAAAAAGTTGTAAATCTGACAAATAAGGTCTATCATACACATACACATTATTACCTCTGTGATATAACATAAGATAATAGAAAGAAAAGATAAAGTGTATTACGTGAATGACTATGGCCCCTTTTTCTTGGAAGGTTTTAACAATGGCGTCCTTGGAAGGGACAAGAGGTGGTGGCCTGAGAAGCAAGTAGGTGGGGTGTGCGGTGAGGAGGCTTGCCTCAGCCACAAACCTGCCTATGAAACCCGTTGCTCCGATGATGAGAACACGACCCTTGGTGGTGGTGGCGTTGGGAATGGTTGGTGACGTTACCATGGTTTTGCAGAAGTGTGGTAATTAATGGGATTGAAGTCAAGTACAAACAGAGATTAAAGACAATTGGGGCATGCAAAAAGAAAACCGTGCTAGGTGGTTTATATAGGCAAGTGTGTACGTTAGAATATAGCTAGCTAGAAAAGTAATAGTTACCAAACTGAACACATTACTCAATATTTTTTTCACCTACTCTTCAACATCCTTAAGCCATACTTGAAAATTTAAGTGGGAATGCCGCGTAGCCATACTCTGCAGCATGCACCGTATCAAAATTTTATCAGGGTTTTTCAGATACTTTCTTTTACTAGCTAACAATTTTGTTTCATGTAATTAATCATATTCGCCAGACAAACTTTTTTACACTACCTTTTACTGGTTTTTAGATGTACTTCATGTTCCAATTCTTCAAAGATTAGCTATTTTTAATAATGTTTAATAGTATACTACAAGAAATGGATAATGATACATTTATTTTGTTTTTTATTCCTTTCTTACTTTTTATGTTTAGCTATTTACTTAATCAAAACACTAATTGATACCAACATAATCACATCTAGATACATTTTCTTACTTAATTTTGAAATTTAATTGAAAGTATTTTAAAATATAATATAAGGTTAATTGTACACACACATTTTTCAATTTTAAATAAAATTAATATAAATAAATACGTCTTTTTAGAAAACAAATTTAATAAGTTACACCAAAATATAAATTTAAAAACTTAATTTCTTTTAAAATCACTTCAATTTCATAGATTCAGTAAAAAATAAAAATATATAAAATCAAATTATAAATAATATTTTTAACTATTAATATTTTTTTCGTTAACAACTTTATTTTAATTATTTAACTTTTTAAAATATTTAAATAAAATTCACGGATAATAATAATTATATATATATATATATAATTATATATATATATATATATATATATATTCATGAATATTCATTTAGTATTATTATAAATTTTATTTATAAATATATGCAATTAATTGTATATACTCGTAATATTAGTTAGGAATATTTTGTCATCTCTAGCTAAGCTTAGTTTAAATATAAGACCACTTTTCAAGAGTTTATATGCGTTATACTAAATCAATAGGTTAGTGACGGATCCACATGCATATCTATGGGTAGAGATGGCAAATAAATCCGTCTCCGTGGGTATTGCCCGAATCCATCCCCGTTTTGACGGGGAATCCCCGCATTGACTGGGTATGGGTATGAGTATGGGGAATCCTCGACTTTTTCAATTGGGTATGGGGATGGGTATGAGGATGTACATATCCCCGCCATAATACCCGTCCCCGCCATATCTCCATCTCCATTTAAATTATTAAAATATTCATAATTAATTAAGTATATATATATATATATATATATATATATATATATATATTTTCTATTTTTTTTTTTTTTTATTTATTTTTTTTTTTTTGAA
>Ga0214545_1008665_pt1 | contig 16039 bp, 6 predicted proteins | sample CNSS4metaG_FD_160064 | JGI IMG/M metagenome (GOLD analysis project Ga0214545, IMG submission 160064) | Root nodule microbial communities from cowpea collected in UCLA plant growth center, Los Angeles, California, USA - CNSS4 | ecosystem: Host-associated > Plants > Roots > Nodule | place: USA... | reverse complement strand
TCTCTCTATTTTTCATATGATAATTTCACAAAGAAAAAAGTTAACTTACGAAAAAATTGAAGTATTTGTGGCACTAAGAGTAGGGATGTCAAAAAAATCTGTACCAGCGGATATTCATGAATAAAATCCGCAACGGATAGAAAATGGATATTGTAAATGGATACCCGCGAGTAACGATTACGGGTATTTTTAATACCTGCATGTTAATGTGACGGGTACGAGTATTATAGTATCTATACCCGTGGATACTCGTACCGACTTTACTTGAATTTAAAAAAAGTAAAAAATATGATTAAAATATTAACATATTGATTTTGAATGAGTTATTTTTTATCAATTAGTTTTAAAAAATTATTTCTTTGTAAACTGTCATTCAACACTAATTAAATGGGTTATTTGGACTTTGTTTAAAAGTTATGTATTGTATTTTATTTGAATTTACGATTAAAATGTGTTGCTAAATATTTATTTTTGTCTTTTTGTAAATATCCGCGAGTACTCGTGAATATCCGTGGATATTAAAAATTATGCAAATACTCACATAACAGATATCCAATGGATATCGGATAAGTACGGAAGAACTACTACCAATATCCGTCCAGATCACATCCCTAACTAAGAGATAATGACAGAATCAAAGCAATATTTTGCTAAAGAAATGATTTAAATATTATAAAGTTAAGTTAGAATTTTTTTTTTTAAATTAATATTAATAAAATATATACAAACTAATCCCTGAAGAAATCCAAGCTACTGTCATTCGGAGCACGGTCCTTTCTTTTTCAATCCACAGTGGAGCAAATGGCTTATTCATAATTATGAAACCATGCAAGATATTTATTAACTAAATCGTGTGATCTATATAATTGTGTGTTTTGTGATTTATTAAAAAAAATTAATAAAAGATAATAAAATATTATTAAGAATAGCTAAAATCCAATTAGTTTTAACGGGGCAATTACGATTACGATTTGGCTTTGAGAAAGTAAATCGGTTCTTCTTTTCTCTCTTATAAGCTATGGTTGCTTTCAAAGTGACGTGACGGGTGATTAATAAAGGGACTCGGAAATTGAGTGGTTGATTTAATTAGTTATTTTTCATTAGCATGAACTTAAACTAGGTTACTTAGAATTGAATCATGATGGAAATTATAATATATTTAAGAATGAAAGACAAAATGGGAAAGTGGAAGTGTTAGAATTAACAGTATAGGATTTGTTGTGGAAGGACATCACCACGTGCTTCTATTAACTAAAATATACAACTATTTTAGCATTTCACTTTCACTATGATGGATATTTAGTTATTACAAAACATTTTTGTGCTATTACCTTCCAACTATTCTTTGAGACACCTAAGTGAAACGTAGAAGTTGCATAATCAAATATGGTTAGGGTTGGAATGAAAGTTTGAGAAAATGACACCATCGTTAAGACCAGAGGAAAATGGTGAAAGAATGAATAGTGATAGCAAAATAATAAATTCATAAAACAAAATAGGGTTAAATATGTTTTTATCTTTTAACTTTCAGTGAATTTTGGAATTACTTCATTTTGACACTTTAGACCAATTTAGTCCTTCATTTTTTCAAAATACGTGGATTTAGTCATTTAATCAAATTTTATTGGATTTATTAGATGTTTTGTACGTATTTCAGAATTTTATTTGAGTTGTTTACACTATTTGATATATTTTTGCTTTAATGTTAAGTCAAACACTATTATAAAATACGTTTGAAATGTCAAATAAACTTAAAAAATTTTATTAAAATGACTAAATCTACGTATTTCGAAAGATAAATAATTAAATTGGTCCAAAATTTGAAATAGACTAATTCAAAAATTCATTGAAAGTTAAACAACCAAAAACATATTTAACCCAACAAAATAAATATGATTTACATGTTTTCTTTATCAATATATATAATAATAACAATAAGAAATGAAACTTTATTGCGACGCAAGAAGCAATGGCCCCTCATTTGCTTTGGTGTTTGTGAATAAACCAATATTTTCTATCACATAATATGCTTTAGTTTTATCTTGTCGTATTAACCTTGTTTTTCTTATTGTCTATAACTAAAAGGATAAGGAATGCTAAATATATATACAATTACTATGATTTGTCAGTTAACAAATTTGTATAATCTTAAATTTTTGTTATTATAATAAAAATAGAAAAATAAAATTTGTTAACAATTTTTTCTTACAGATACGACATTTCTTAAATAACTTTTTATTTTTTATTTCTTGTTTTCTTATATTTTAAAATAATTTAGAAGATGTCATTTTATATTGTAAAAAAAGTTGTCAAACTATTATTATAATAAAAATATTATTATAATCTAATGTAGATTTTGCGTGTCTTAGTTGAGTGAGTGAGCGAAATGGTAGGGAACAACTTTCCGCAGGTGGAAGGTTCGTAGTGTCTGAATTATTTCACATCAAATTTCGACATATATATATATATATATATATATATATATATATATATATATATATATATATATATATATTAATTGCATGCCTTCATAAAATGACGAACATATATTCTCACACATTTTCAATACACAATAATTGAGCAACTTTTAAACCGTTTCACTATATTAACTTATGCATGATCATTATTTAAATCTAAAAGAGAATATTAAATATGAGAAATGAAAATGTTGTATAGTAGAAGATAGGATAGATTATGAAATAAACTTTGAATAACTCATATAATATTAGATCGTAAAAATTAAGGGTTATATAGAGTTGATTAAGATTTATTTTACATGGAGTTATGACAAAAAAGTATTTCTTTTCTGAAAGAAAAAAAAAAAAGTAGATTTGAATTGAAGTGGAAAAACATAATATGGGTCCCATTTGTAACACAATATTCTCCATTATTGTATCTTTTTAGGTTTTTGGAGAGTGACCCATGGTGATGGTTATTTTACGAGTATGATATGAACTATATTCCAAAATTTTGGTGCCGTGATAAACTGTAATTAAATGACACTGTTACGAGATTCCCTAAGAGTACTCATTTGTTTCCCTCTTCCTACCGGAAAACCAAACCACTTCCATGTTTTCATCAATGTTTTGTTTTGTTTCTCCTATATGTTTTGTGAAAACTCCCAGAGATCAAAAGTAAGTTGTAACTTAACAGTTAAAGAGATTTTACGATGTCAAGTATTTCAACTGTGAGTACGAAAACTACCAAACTGTGGGAAACTGCGAAAAACATAAAATAATGAAAACATTCCATTAATAGCAAACTATATTTGCCTCTTTACAAGAGAGGATTGTCCCCTTTGAGACGTTTGAGTTACATGATGATTTTGTCTTTAAAAGATATTTCGAAACGAAGAGAGATATAAATATTTAAATTTTGTTTGACTTTGACTCTTAACCGATACGAGACTTAATAGATGTACCGGAACATGTTTTATCTTCCAAAAAGTTTTCTATATTATTTAAGTAGGTTGATTTTTGTTGATTATTTGTTTTATTTTAGTTATAGAAGAATGGGGAATTAGCAAGTGTACTTTTCTCTTCTAAAATTGCTATGTGAAAGATATGTCACCACACGTGCAATTGAACACTCCGAATCAATAGGGCTTCATAATCATTTTCTATTTGAATATGAGTTCTTTTACATTTGCAGTGAAAATATAGATATATTATGGTCTTGATTTTATGATTACTTAACAGTACAATCAATATTCACGTGAGTTTCTTAGAACTTTGAAGTCTTTGTAATCAAAAGGCTGAACAATACTATAGGGAGTAGGTGAACTGATTAGAAAAAAATCCTTCAGAACAATTTTTTTTTAACGGTGTTTTTTAAATTATCTAAAAGCAGGTTTTAAAAACAATCTTAATAATCTTCTAAGTGTAAAAAAACAAAAGAAATATGAAGAAAACAAATAAGAATATAATAATTTTTATGCACAATCTACATTCAATTTCAATTTTTAGTCATCCTAAAATAAATTATTTCACTGTTTTTTGAAAAAAAAAATTACATACACTTTTACCAACAATATTTAACCCACACAAGAAAACAAAATTTTATGTAGAACGAATATGTATAGGTGTAAAACTCAAAACAAAGAAGTAAATTAGAAAGATGTCAAACAAAAGTAAAATTTTCCTAGAATGTTTATTGATATCTCTTGGTTCATAAAATCGTGTTTTTTAAGAAAATCAGTGTTTATGAATAAGTAAACATTTTTGAAATAACAGAATATTGCATAAGTTTGAAAATAACGATAAACGATTTTACCGTTTTGATAAACAAAACATAATTTTACCATTAATTTTGTAAAACTTTTATTCCATACTTAAAAACATTATAATGACAAAAAATATTCAAAGATCAAAATCTTATATAGTAAAAATATTCTGGTAGAAAATTCTTTCTATCAGAATAACATAAAGCGTTTTCACAATGTTGGTTATTCCATTTTATCATTGTTTAGAACTAAAAGATAGATTCAATTAATTAATTCAAATCACTCTTATGTTTGGGATTTATAAATAGTAATGTTTAAAAAATTGATCAAGATGGTTGAGATGATTTAATATTTAATAACTTGATTATAATTTAACCATGTCAAATTATATTAATAAAATACTATATTACAAATATATTATTTTCCACTGTGGTAGCCCTTTAGTTTTAATTCATCTAGTCCACGCATCATCATTACATATTAATACGTCGTCAAATTGAATTGAAAAAATATTTCATATAAATTGATTAATGTAACATAAAATAGAACAACTAAAATATGATTTTTTTTCTAAATATATGATATCACATTTTAATGTGAATTTAGAAAATAAAATATGAAATAGAAGGGTAGTTTCATTCTAGTCAAAAAGAATGATAACTTATTGAAACTTTAGAACAAAAGACTAAATAATGTTACTAATACACGTCATTCTCAAAGGGTTGGATTTGCATAATGTTTCTTTCATCGACTTTTTTATAAATAGCAATAACTATGTAGATTGAAAAAAAAAAAAAAGTACTACGAAATATAATTAAAATTAACAGAGAATATAAATATTATCCCACAATATTGAAAAAAAAAGGTTAAATATGTTTTGGTCCTTTAACTTTTAGTAAATTTTGGAATTAATCTATTTTGAAATTTTGGACCAATTTAGTCCTTCATTTTTCGATATACATGGATTTAGTCATTTTAATCAAATTTTGTTAAGTTTATTTGACATTTCAAGCACGTTTCATAATAGTATTTGACTTAACATTAAAGTAAAAATGTGTCAAACAGTATAAATAACTCAAATACAAATTCTGAAATGCGTACGAAACATCAAATAAATCTAATAAAATTTGATTAAAAAGATTAAATCCACATATTTCAAAAGATGAAAAACTAAATTAGTCCAAAATTTCGAAATGAATTAATTTTAAAATTCACTGAAAGTTAAGGACCAAAACATATTTAACCCTCTTGAAAAAGAAACACTGTTTCTTAAAAGTGTGGGACACTGTAATTGGATGTAACATTTTGTTCGTGTAATCATGATTATAATTTATGAAGGAATTGTTCGTTTTGTTTCTGAATATACAAATTGTAAGTCATTTTCGAATGAGGAAACCAAGAAGGTGCGTTTGCCGTTGCAGAATCTTTTCACACTGTGAAAGTGTTCAAGAATACAAAGATAGACGAGTTTCTTTAAGAAATAATAAAGGAGGAATCTTTGTAAAAAAGTTGAATAAAAATGGTTCAAATTTTTGTCTTTTTCACAATTAAAATCCTCTTAAAGTGAAACGTGATGCACGATTTCAGACACCGAGGGTAAAAGCTAAAAGGGTAACAAATAATGATAGCAAAAGGAAGACATCGATTTTTCTTAAATCAAAGGTTGTTCATGAAACTGAAAACGGAAAGCGAAAGCCTAAAGTTATTGCTCCGTTTTTCATTGAACTGTTATTTTCACCCTACAAAACTTCAATATTATTGAAATCTTCAACACAGAACACTCTCTTTTTTTTTTAATAATTTATGTATTTTAATGTTAGTTTAAATTTGATATTTGACATTTTATTATTATAATGGTATCGCTGTGATGAACAGAGTGAAACTAAACTCAAAATTTTTAAGAAAACAATCATATTTTTTTAGTGAAGATTAATTTTGACAAAATTATACATGTGTTTGATGGTGATATATATATATATATATATATATATATATATATATATATATATATATATATTAAAATAACATAAATTACAGAAACCTAAATATAGACTTCATAAAATCCCGTAAGTACTTATATTTGTAAAATTGTGTTGTCGATAAAGATAAAAAGTTAAAAACATTAATTATAGTGTGATGATTACGTTGAGTGTATCAATAGAAGAAGCACGAGGAATAGTCAACTTTTTAAATTTAATATAGAAATGTAGATATCCGTCTTGTCTTTCTTTATTTTCATTGTGTTTTATTTTTAAATTATTAAAACATCATTAGCTTATTAAGTAGTTTTAAAATATAATTTTACTATTTTTCTTTTACTTTTTATTTCATTTCATCCAAAGAATATTTATTTATTACATTTTTACTCTTTCTCTTAATTGTTTGGGTTATTTAAACAATATATTGCATCTCAAAAAAATATAAACTTCAATTTCATTAAATTAAATCACTGTTATTTGAACCATCATTTGATTATTTATCATTTTTTATATTTTTATTTATTTATTTTTGTCACATAAGAAAGTCCGATTATCAATTTTGTTTTAAATATTTACTTTATCAAATAATCTATTTTTTTTCTTTTTCTTGATTATTTTAATTTCGTTTCTTTTGAAAATATTTTCATTGGTTACACAATTTTTCATTGTCTTTTCCAACAATTTGAGTAGTTTGACGTGCACTTAATTTTCTTAAATCCTCTAAATGTTTTTTATTTCAGCATTTGTAAAAAGGTAATAGATCTATTGAATTGTTATAAAATTTTGACTCTGTGTAATTATTTGTTATTTTTTTATAATTATTCTATACTTCTATAATAATTATTTTAATATTTATGTCATCAATTTTTTTAATTTGAAATTTAATAATAAAATATAAAAAATAAATATAAATTAAAATAATAACGAAAATTCATTTGAAGTTGTAAAATGAAGTTGTGAAAATTTAGTTTTCAAAAAATATCTTTTGTCCTTTCATTAAATCCATTATTCCTTAATACAAATTTTCAACGAAGATATATGTTATCTCAGGATAAATTAATTATCTTAATGATATAATGATTATGAGATAAAATGATATTAGTAATGATAAAGTGACGAGTATCCCATCCCACAAACCACGTATAGGAATTGTTAAATTGTGAAAGTATACATAAAAAGTTTCTAAAATAACATTGGTAAGTACAAATTCCTATCATTTGAGGTCTTCGGAAAAAGGATATGTATCTGTCTCCATTGGAAGTGTGAGAGATGAAGAAAGAAGGTTTGAAAGAAAGAGTTCAAGAACCACATCCATGGCTGCACATCATAAACCACATTATTGTTTTTTAAACGGAAAATAAGGACACACATGCATAGGTCTAAATTCCTCCAATAATTACAAAACAACAAAACCCTTATCTTTCGTGGGACCGTCAAATAATGCCGCTGTTGTTTTCAAACATCCGTACAAATTAAATGTCGTACCTTTCTCTCCTTCTCCATTCTTGAAGTAAAATCGAAGCAAGCAATTGCTTCCAACTTCTACCAACGACAAACATAACCATTTTGTGTTTTTTTTTTTTTTACATTTTATATTAATTTTTCTTATACTACTGATGTACCGTTAATTTAGTATATTAATAATTTGTTTAACTTTTCATTACAAAGAAGAAAAAAAACATGGGTGTTATAAGCGAGATTTTTGACGTGATGAGATTGAATGAGATGTGATTGATGGTTAAGTGTTGGTGTTTGAGAAATAAGTGAAAGACATTTGCCTAAAAATCAATGGTTATCTTGTAATCTATCGATAATAAGACAAATTGGAGAGGACTCTATAAAAACGATAAATTATTTGGTTCGGTGTGGAAAAATTAATTTTCTAAACGCAGAATCAATAATTAATTATCTTTTATTTAAAGTAAATTTTTTATTTTTTAATTAATTTTGAAAATCAAATATATAATTATTTCACGTTAGAATATTAATTTTATTCAATTTTACGTCAATTAGAATCATTTGACGTAGTAGTTTGATTCTTCCAAAGTTTCTGAAATCACTTTCCATGGAGTAGTTTTTCTGGGGAGGCTTCAATTATTTGGTACAACTTTTACTCTTATTTTTAGCAGTTGCACGGAGATAGTACGAAAACACGTGGCTGACTCTTATTGGCTCAGATTTACACTAAAATTAGAAAATTCAACATTTGATGAAGATCAGAGATGGTCGTGGTATATGGACAGTTTTGTAATCAAGTAAAGAAGTAAAACCAATATTTCCCTCTTTTATTGGTTATCTTTTAATACGCCAATTCACCGAATTCATCTCAGTTTGATTTTTATTTTTGAAATAAAATTTTATTTTCTATTATCATATCCAAAAGATATAATTTTTTTTCTATCCTTATCTTAGATGTATTAATACTCTTCATGTAATTAAGGATAAGAAAAATAAAGATAAATTTATTAAATTATCTAATAAATTAAAATAAGAAAAAGGACGGATATATAAATAAATATAAAAATATATATATATATATATATATATATATATATATATATATATATTATTATTATTTTTTAAAATATTATATCTATTCAATTGCAATAATTTTTAATTAAAACTATGACAAATTAAAAACGGATTTAATTATCATTCTTAATTATATTGAATGTAAAAAACATAAAATAAACTAGTTTTCACTCTATTTTTTTTTTTTGGTTTGAGTAAAGTTTCTTGAAATTCAAATTCTTTTTTTTTTTCAGTAGAACACGAACCTGTTCCCTAACCACTAACTGATTTTTGTGTTATAAATTTGTGCTGAGATACAATGTTCATATTATATTAAAGAAATTTTTGTGACCCAACAAAAAAAAAAATTAGAAGTTGTTGACCTCTTACATGAGAGAAACGTGAGTGGTTAATTGGAATACGGTATTTGTTGTTGTCGTAATTTGTGGAGCTTGTTTTACTCCTACATAACCAACAACGCAATGAAGCTTCTCTCGGTACAAAGTAATCATTGAATTTTTTTAGAAATGACAAGACTTCCTATCTCTCACCTATTATTTTGCTAAGATCGTGAATACCTTATTTTATGTCTTTAATTTTGTTTTAGTCATGTGCTGTATTATTATGATGTGAAAATTCCCCAACATCACTTTAATATACTAAAATGTAGACCCCACTCAAAGATATTGGACTCTGAAAACTTGTGTCACCTTCAAATTCATTCAAACTTGTCTTTCTTTGATTTGCCAAGTACTTCATTCGCTCTCTCTCAAATATTTGATTACATTCCTTTACCTGTTTGCTTCTTATATATTTCAAAACTATTCTTCTTACCCAAATTGTTATTATTGCCTATTTCCCCATCATATCATGCCATAGATTTCATTCATCATTAGAGTGTGAACATAATTTATATAACATTCTTAGAATAAATAATGTATAATGACACATGAACCACCAAATAAGGATTATTTATGATGCGGTCGAAGAAGGATTTATTCAAAAGAGACAATATTAATGATAAATTCATATAAAGAATTGACACTATTACTAATGTAAAATTTAAATTTTTTTAAGATAATGTTGATATTTCTAGTTTATTGCATTAATACTTTTTCTGGAACAGAAATAACAAATGTTTCTTATTTGTACCGTTGTTAATTATAACAGGACATACTTGTCTGATTCTCTATTAACAAGATTTTTGATGTAGAGACTCTTCTGAGTTAGTCACTGAGTTAATCATTGACTCTGACATATCATTAATAGATATTTCAAGGGAGGATTAACTAGGAAGAGACAATACTAATGAAAAATGAACTAAACTCACATTATCTCCAACACAAAATCTTAAGACAACAAGTTTTTAATCGTTTTTCTTGTATATTGTTCAATTCTTTCATTTTTACTCCATGTATATCTTAAATTCATACTTAATTTTTCAATAATATACAATATTATAAGTATTTTATATATAACATTATAGGTATCTTATAGTGAGATTATAAATATAATACGAGTGATATACAAGTTTTAATAAAAAATTATAGTGTTTTTATTACTTATATAATTCCTTATTCGAATTAAACAAATATTTAAGATTACCATAAGTGTTTTCATTACTTATATATTATGTAATGTAGTTATTTATTTGATTAAATCCATATTTAAAATTAAGACATGAACAAAACTTATGCATTACAATGAAATCATGTAAACTTATCATAGTATTCATTAAATCATGTTTCATTAATTATTACCTACAGTAACATATATTTTAATTAATTGTTAGTGTAGAAGTATTACAATTAAATTCAATAGTAATACTAATTATTTCATATAAATAATGAAGGAAATATTAACATAAGAATTCAACTTTTTTTTTCTTCTATTTCAATGTATGTAAGTAGGTTCATTATTGGGGCCTAACGTGATTTTAAAATATAAATTTAAGTATGAGTTAACATTTCTTTAACATCTTTTATGCAGAAGTCTTTTTAGCATAATGGATGCAGAAAATAGTTTTTCATTTGAATTGTGTTACTGAATATTGAGTGTACACGATTTCAATTTGAATTTGATGTTATTTTATTTTAATTAAATATACACATAACTGCGCAATATATGTAAAGATGCAATGAAACTTGGGTTGAATAACGTCATGTCCTCAAATTCCTATATAAGGTTTTAAAAATATTTCATATTATGTTATTTATATATATTTACAAATATAAATAAAATAAAAGTATAAATGATAAAAGAAAACAAAGTTAGATAAGATTGATTATTATAATATAAAAATTATATATATATATGTGTGTATATATATATATATATATATATAAAATTCAAGGAATATATTCCACTGTTACCGAGCATTCTACACTCCTACTCAGTCCATTAGAACTCAGTATCTTGGTTGGGCCTCCCTCTTAGAAATCTCAATTCCATTTTTACTATTTACACTTCCCTAAATTTTTATCGCATTCCACCTTCCTTTAATTTTTGTTATTACAAAATATACCCTCTTATCGAAATAAAATTGCAATACCTAAATCCTATTCTTTATACTATATTTACTTTATTTTTGTTATCTTCTCAATCGTTTCTACCAAATTATTATTTTTTTCTATTATATGTTTGTAAATTAATTAATCATCTTTAAAAAAACATTATTTAATATTCCATTTGTTTGAATATCTTTTTATATATAGACTCCTTTCTGATTTATATTAGTTTTATATTAACAAGCAAACTTAAAACTAATGAATTAAGAGAAGTTCATTACGGTTCAAATTGTATATCTACACATATAATAGTGTAGAATAATTTTTGTCTTAGCTCCCACAACGAAATAATTAAAATATTTTATCTATAAAAAAAATTAAAATTTATTATATCTATATTGTTTTATCCAAATATAGCATTTGAAAATAGATTTAAATAGAAAAAAAATGGAAATGTATTTTAATTTTCTAGAAATGGTGACCGAACACATGGTAACGGTTCTCCCTTAAGCTTCTTTTCCTTTCCTTTTTGTTAAAGGAATTTCAATCTCAGGTTGTGTCTATCTATCATGAATTTTGCTCGCAATCGCTTCCGTCTTCGGTACGTTCTTCTATTTCCTCACCTGTTGCAGCGGTTATTATCATCTCATTTCACATTATTTCTCTCACTTCCTTCTATTAGGGTTCTTTTTTCTTCACAACAAAACATTGATTTTCGTTTTAATCACGTGATTCAGTTTCCGTAGGTGTGTGTGTGTGTGTGTGTTCACTTGTTGATTTAATGTTAGTGTTTTTTTTCTGATGCGATTATGCTTTAAGAAGCTAAATTGTGGTAAACAATTCGTATTAAAATGAAAGGAAATGGAAGATAAGGTGATGTTAGTATTTAAAAGTTATATTTCCCTTGAATTCGATATGTGTCGTATTTGCGCTAGAAGTGCATGTATTATGATCTGAAGTATGTGTATAACATTTTATTTTAAGGAAATGTTTCATTTCTGTTAATACATCACTTCTCTATATAATGTGAACGTGTTGCAGGGCGTGTTCTGACACTTGTTTTGATGCTTTGATGTCACCGATAATGGCCAAATTGAGGACCAAATGATGCCTGATTCATGGTTATTGCTATAGTATTGTAACGTGATTCAGAATGTGGAACTTTGCATCTAGTCTCATTTCTGGAAGTGTGGGTCTGAAAAATGAATATGATTCTCCAAAGTCAATTCAACCTGCTTCAGAATATTCTGATGACGACACTTCTATGGTGAGCAGAGAGGAAAGGCTGGAATGCCCAATATGCTGGGAATCCTTTAACATTGTTGAAAATGTGCCTTATGTCTTATGGTGTGGTCACACTCTTTGTAAAAATTGCATCCTTGGATTACAATGGGCTGTGGTGAAATTTCCAACACTGCCAATTCAGCTTCCACTGTTTATCTCCTGCCCATGGTGTAACCTTTTGTCTCTGCGTTTAGTATACCAGGGAAATCTGAAATTCCCTCGCAAGAACTATTTTCTTCTTTGGATGGTTGAGAGCATGAACGGTGATGGAGTGAAGTCACATTCTACTGTTTGTGGGGATCATCAACCAGTTTGGCAAATTAAAGACAGCTTAGCAACTGTAAGTCAAGTAAGCCATGGCAGCCTTCAGAGAGAACAAATTTGCCATCCAGAGTCTCCAGTTTCCAATCAGAGTCATGGAAATACCAGTAATTACCTTAGTATAGAAACCCTGCATACATCCCTGCGGAAGTCGCTGCTTTTATTTATTCACTTGACTGCAAAGTTCCCATTGATCATTATTTTTCTTTTGATTGTCTTATATGCAATACCAGCCAGTGCAGCCATTTTGGCTCTGTATATACTTATTACCATTCTGTTTGCTCTCCCGTCATTTCTCACGTTGTACTTTGCATATCCTAGTTTGGATTGGCTTGTCAGGGAAATTATCAATTGAGATTGAGGTTGTGTGTCCTCTGCTTTGAAAGCATTATGAGTGTTAGTTTGCTTCACCTTGTGGCCACCTTCATCCGGTGTCTTTTACTTTGCAATTAGCCAACATCTCCATTTACAACCTGTAGCATTTATCTTATCATATATAGCCCCAGTCAATCTCAGTACAGTTTTTGGGTTTTTAGCTCTGGTTGAGCTTGGCTGGTAGGGAGGAGGGATACCAGTTTCTCGCACAAACTATTTTGATGACGACCAAGGCCATGGAATGAATAAGGTAATGAATAATGATTTTGCCATTTGCTGTGGCAAATGGTTGCTTTATCAGTATTTGAACTTCATAAGAACCCCCTTTTTTATTGTAGTTATGGAGTGGATCAATAACAGAAAGTTATTGTTATTAAATTGCTTACCGTGTTATTTTTACTAAATGTAATTTGTACTATTATTATTAGTGGAGTTGTTTGCCCGGTTACATTTGCAAAATTTGTAGTATTAAATGCATATTGCATATTGCATAGTATATCTTGTTTTCATCTCATAAAGTATGTTCAATCAATTATTGAATATGACTACAAACTAAGTTACACAAATTCAGCTAATTAAAATCGAGATGTTTGTTGATGATGATATTTTTGGAACATAGTAAGGATTAAGAAAAGTGTTTGGACATAGTTTGGGTGATTATGGAGAGGGAAGCACTACTCAGCTAACATCCAAGAAATACCAAAACACAACCTCAGTTCTTTCCTTTTCCTTGAAAATTCCTTTTGTGTTCTCTTTGCCGTTTTGTTTTGTCAAGTTTAGAAAAGAGTTTATATTTCAAACAAAATACATATTAGTCTCTCTAACCGAATGTTCCTAGTGTTTTTTAACTTGTGGTGTGGTGTCAAAGTTAATTGACTTTTGTGAACATGATAAAACATGTTATTAGGTAAGCGAATCGGAGTTGGGTAGAAAAAAATTAAGCCTAAATTCAAGTGAAGTTTAAGTATTAAGTATTAAATCTTATATTTTACCAAGTAAAGCTCAACTAATCTTAGCTTATTTTGTTTGTTATAAATATTGGTGAAAGATAAAAAACAATCATACTTTAAAAAAAGTGTTTTTAAAATGTTCTTATTTATTTAAGGAAATCGTAGTTTTTTTTTTTCATACTTTTACCAAAATTTAAAGGTAGCAAGACCTATATATCATTAGTGGGGAAGACTTATTTGTTTTTAAGGTTTTGAAGTTCAAGCACTCTCAATGAAAAAAATATTATTGAAATGAAAGAATTTGGTAATAAGGGTGAACTAGTTTATGTTGACTGAAGTTTAATATACCCTTTTACTTAATCTAATTATACATTGTATATATATTTTTGATTAGTGTTAGATTTGTTGAGTGGATCATCAAATTGAGTAATTCTAAAAAACATGGAATTTTTAAGAAATAAGTACTTCAAAATAAATATTTTTAATTTTCTTAATATTTGCAAACGAGAAATCATCTTTATAACATATATTAATAATATTCAAATGATAAAATAATATTTTTATTACATTGTTAGGTTGAATCTGATTTATTGAATTTAAAATTTAGGATCATTTACACATTCCAATTCTAATTAACTACACACAAAAAATTATCTAGACCACCAAAACCATAATTAGATTAAGATAATCTATTTATATTTCTTTTCGTAAAGTTATTAATGACAAAAGTGATAGAAACTACATATCAATAACTTTCTTATAAGAAAAATATAAATAAATAGCTCATGTACTAAGTTTTTTTACATTATCTTTTATCACAAATCGACGTACATGATAACTTTTATTATTTCGAAAGTTATATATACTATGTTTATAATGATCTCTTTGTTCTTAAAAAGACATTTCACACCGTAAAAAACTCTATAATGGTCCTGATCGTGGTCGTGTATAGAAATCAAATTTCATTTAAAATAGCTTTCATGAAACTTTAGTAAAATGATTTATGTTTTGCTCATATTTTTTTATTTAAAAAAAAACTTGTTAAAGTAATGCAACTTCAATAAACTTTATTGTAATATTTATGTAAAAATTTTTATGCACTAAGTAAGCTAGTTTTTATTGCATGTATATTGTATATAGGCAACTAGAAATGGATCAAATCATCTTTAAAATTAGCTTTTGTTTTTCTAAAAAGTTTTAAATTAGTTTGAGACTCAATAACTATTTTGTTTAACTTTACTTACAAAATCAGATGAACTTAAATTTTCTTTCTACAAGTTGTATATTTAGTTTTTAATTAGTTACTTAGACTGTAGTTTATAAATGATTTTCTTCTATTAAAATATATAAATAACTTTTTTTTTAAATTATATAAAAAATATTTTAGCTTTTTACATACATAAGTGTTAATTCAACCTCTTATATTACAAAGGATTAATTTTGTTACATAAAACATTGACCTATATTGAAATTGATATCTTAAAAAAGTGTTTTTGATTAATAATATTTAATAAATATATTGATTTGATTCTAACAATTATTTTTTTATTTGTAAACTGATAATATTAAAATGTCAGATTTTTAGAATGTTTTAAAAAAAAAACATTTGACTAGAATGATTATATGTCCATTCAAGATTAATAAAGTAATTCTCAAAACAAAATATTAAGTTTATTAAATGTTGAGTATCAAAACAGAGAAATTATTAATCCTATGATGAATAGTTTAAAACAAAGTAAATATTATACAAGGCTACACACACAGAGATTTTATATATATATATATATATATATATATATATATATATATATATATATATATATATATATATATATATATATATATATATATAAAAAAAAAAAAAATATATTTATATATTTAAAAATATAT
>Ga0214545_1008663_pt1 | contig 16044 bp, 10 predicted proteins | sample CNSS4metaG_FD_160064 | JGI IMG/M metagenome (GOLD analysis project Ga0214545, IMG submission 160064) | Root nodule microbial communities from cowpea collected in UCLA plant growth center, Los Angeles, California, USA - CNSS4 | ecosystem: Host-associated > Plants > Roots > Nodule | place: USA... | reverse complement strand
ATTTTATTCAAAAATAACAAAAAAAAAAAAAACATGGACATAAATTGCAATGAAAAAGAAAAGATTTTGATTCCGGTAAATGTTTCAACATCCATTTTAGTTCTTATATTTTTAAATTGATGCATTATTAATCTACCTTTTAAAAATAAGTGATTTTAGTTATTTTTTATACTCAACACTTAATGACAAATGTTTGTTCACTTCCACTCTAACGTCAGATCCATGAAAACATATAATATTTGTATCTCAAATATATCATGTTTCACTTCCATTAAAGAATCAACCAAATATTCATAGTTATCCATTATACCCTTCATAATAAATTAATTTATCTGTTTTATTTATTTATTTTATTTATAAACAGATTCAATTAAACTTTAAACACTTTATAAATTGAAATATTTTTAATTAATTTTTACAAAAAAAAAATCATTTTATTAAATATTACCTTTATTTTTTAACATTTTTCTATTCAATCTTTTAAGCATTTTACTTGACATTAAATATTATGTCACCATATTTATTTCTGTCCTTGTATCTTTACCTTATTTATCAACTTCTTCGTTCTCATTTTAATTTCTATCAACTCATAAAAGCAATAGAAGTAGCTATTTCCAACAAATTCAACTAAGATAGATATTTTAAAAGAATTAAAAATATCTAAACCATTTAGTATAGTTGGGAATTCAATTATTAGCCCAACTTTTATTTTAATTAAAGATATGAAAGTTGAGCATTTTATAAAAAGTATTAGTTGTAAAACTTTTTTTTTTTAAAAGTGCTATTAATTTGTTATATGAATTTTACTCATATTTTATTAGTATTATATTTTTTAAGTAAATATTTTTTAAAAATCCATTAGTAATATTATAATAGATGATTCGTTTTGATAGTCAACTTAAACAAATAAAATATAGGTGAAGAATTATAATTTTTGTATCAAAACTCTTCATGACAGAAGTTTCACAAAAACGTGTCCCAATATTATAATATAACAATGGTATAAAAATGTTAAACATTTTATAAGAAATATTTGTTAAAGGATTTTTCATTAAAAATAATGTTATTCTTTTATGTGAATTTGACTCATATTTCATTAATATTATATCTTTTAAGTAAATATTTTTAAAAAATTCATTAGTCGTATTAGAGTAGATAATTCGTCTTGATAATCAATTTAGACAAATAAAATATGGGTGAAGAACTATAAATGTGAGGATTTTTGTATCTGATAAAAATTTCACATAAACATATTCTAATATTATAATATAACAATAGCGTAACAATGTCAATATATTTGAGTTATAAATACTTTCACTTAAAGAAGTGCGTATTAATGTAAAAGAATACGATCATTAGGGGATATAATTGAGAATTCAAGTATAATATAAATTTAAATATCGGTAAATATGAAAAATTTGAACTGGTAACTAATTAAGTTAAGATTTTAGATTAAAAAACGATGTTTTTATAACTTTAATCACGTCAAGTTAGTATGTTGTTTGTGGTATAAGTGTTTAGAGGCATAAAATATAATAAAAATAGAATTAAAAAAGAGTAAATTTATAGTGTCCTTAAAATAGAAGAAATGTTTTTGGGGGGATATAGAATCTGGGAGACGATGCAGAGGGCCAATTATTAAAGGCTGCGTATGGAGAAAAAGGTGGAAAGAATTAAGTGTGGTGATAGCCCACTCTATCTGTCTCTTTACTCATACTGCCTGCCCTATAATTAGATGCAATATATCTCCTTAGAATGTGTGATTCACAGGACTTATATCCCTTTGGGGCTAACCTTATGGACCAAAATCAAAACATTCAATTCACCCATGTGGTCCAATTTTTTCCATCATTGCCTTTTCCTCTCTCTCTATACCAAATCTCACATGTGAAAACGATTTCCTCCACCCACCATTTTTCCTCTCAATAATCTATGCTACACACTCAAAACAAAAATATCTACCTCCTCATTTCATTCATTTTGTTTTATGCATTTTTTTGGTTATTTTTAGAACCACATAACTTTATTTAATTTAATACCTCTTTGGGACATATGACAAATATTTTATATGTTCTAGTTATACTATATTTAGTATTATTATGTGTTTCCCCCTCCTCCTAATCCTAAGCCCTTTTAGCTTTCTGGTCTTTAAGGTGGTTCAATTCAAAGCATATTTTTAACAACCAAATTTTTTATGTATGGGTAAAAAACCTTAAATTGAAACTAAATATATTCAATATGTTAAATGTAAACAAAAAGCTATACAATGTTGTGTCTGCTGAGTCTTACCCTTCTGTGCAAGAGATAAGAGCATGTGCCTCAGTTCTCACAGTTAGCATTTCTTTACAATATCTTTGCATTTTGAGGTAAATCACATCTCTGAGTCAGTCTCAACCGGTTTTGTGCTTTATTTCCTTTTATGTTGGAACAAGCTCTTGTTCTTCGCTTTATCCACTGTTTTCTCTCGTATCTTCCTTTAACCTTAATTTCAGTTTTTCTGTTGTTCTGTCAGATACTTTCTACGTTCACCAATTCTGTCTTCTATCTTCTTCTTTTTCTTCTCTTGTGCTTAACCTTTTAAAGGGTCCTCTCTCTCTCTCACCCGGTTTCGGTTTCATTGGTTTGATTTAACTGCACTAGGAGGGAAGTACATGAGACTCTTCCAAAAGGGTGAGATTTGAAGACCAGAATCTGGTGAAAGAAGAGAGCTTTTCCAAGACATGGCTATGTTTGATCTCAATGTTGACATCAACCATGATGCTGATGCTGGCTCAAGCTGTGCTCAAAAGGAGGCGAAACTGCAGAGTTTTCCAACTGAAATCTCAGATTCCAGAACCTCCAACTCCTCTGTGTGGAATCCTGCAGATGAAGATTCCTCAAACAATTCCTCTCCCTTGATTTTTGACATTCTGAAGAAAGAGAGGGGTGGCTCAGAGTTTGATGCTGCCACTGAAGCCAACAAGGAGCAAAACATGGCAGAGAAGGGAGAGATTGTGACAAGGACCCTTTTCCCTGTGACTTCTTCTGATAAAGGAGGAAGAGTACCTGATTTGAAATCTGGGTTGTGGGGGAAGACTCAATTGTTGAACCTCTCCTTTCCTGAATCTGATGAACAAAATGGACAGAGAAACTTACAGCAGAAGCTACCACATGTGAGGAAAAATAGGAGAGGACCAAGGTCTCGCAGTTCTCAATACCGAGGTGTCACTTTCTACCGCAGGACTGGTAGATGGGAGTCACATATTTGGTATGGTTTATGATGTTGGATTTCTACTGCAAGATGTTACAGTTTCTATATATTTCCCTGATAGATCATAAAATCCAATATGCTGCTATTGATGGATGTAGTTAAGGTTTTCAAACATAATCTATAATTACCAAGGTTTTAAATTGTTGTCACGATTATGATTTTGACCCGATCCATAACAAAGTTGTGAACAAGTGTTGTTGTTATAACTGTGGTAACTATGTGGTGGCATAGACCAAAAAAAACTTGACATTGCAGCTCCAATTGGTTGTAGAAAGTTGCTTAAAACTTGTGCGATTATAGTTGATGACATGGTTTTGGAGGTCTTTGCAACCACATATGTCCATATGACCATAAATGTAGTTGCATTTGCCTATGATTTTGTTAACTACCATTAAACCATGAAAGCAGTAATCTTAAACATTGTCCCTGCTGTCATGAACTGTTTTTGTGGTCTGGACTAACATAATTGAATATTTGCTCTTGAGTGCAGGGATTGTGGGAAGCAGGTCTATCTGGGTAAGTGGATGTTTGATTTGGTTGGTGTTTTTCTTTATTCAAATTGGTTACTTAGAAGCAATTTATGTGTTGATTTTTGAACTATATGTATATTTGGTTCACTGAATTGGCCTAATTTGATGTTTTATTAGGTGGATTTGACACTGCTCAAGCTGCTGCAAGGTAAGAACTGCACTTTGACCGAGCCAAAACTACATTGTTTGCAACAATTTTTTAAGGTTTTGTTATCTGCAACAGTTGTTCACAAACTTGATATTGTTCTCTGCACAGAGCGTATGATAGGGCTGCTATTAAGTTTCGTGGAGTAGATGCTGATATAAACTTTAGTTTGAGAGATTATGAGGAGGATTTGAAGCAGGTATTGAATAAAAAGCATGGTTGGCCATAAGTTTTGTTTGGTTTTTCTGTGACAGATTAATTGATGATTTGATTGATTTGCAGATGAGAGGCTTGAGTAAGGAAGAGTTTGTGCTTGTTCTTCGTCGACAAATCAATGGAATCTCGAGGAGAAGTGCAACATACAGAAGTGCATTAGCTCTTCATAAAGGTGGTCAAGGAGAACCAAGTATGGGACCATTTATTGGCAAGACGTGAGAACTTCTATTTCAAGCACTTTACCTTATTCAAATTTTTCTTAAGTAATATTTTACTCGGTTAAATTAAATATGTTTTTAGTCCTGAATTTTTCTTAAGTAATATTTTACTAGATTAAATTAAATACTTTATTAAAATTAATATATTTTTTAAATTTTGTTATATTTTGATTTTTAAATTTTTAAAATAATAGATACAATCTTTTTAATCTAATAGTATTAACTTCTTTTTCTGTGTTAAAAGACATTTGAGATATATTTATGCTAGTTGACACGTTTCGATTTTTGATTCAAATGTGAGTCTAAAATACGGGAAGTTTACACGTTAAGTTAAAAAAATGAATTTTAATTTTGCATCCAATTATAAAACTAAAAATATATTTAATTTTTTAATTAATTATTTTTAACCAGTTAATTACATTGTTAATTAGTTTCTCATCTCAGTTAATCAGGCTTTATAGATTTGTGCAAGTTATGAAACACTATTGTGCAAAAGTTGTTATACAAAAAGCAGCTACAATAACTTAATTTTTTATCTTACCATGATAAGGTTTCATGAATCTGTGTGCCACTGACAAGGTTATCCAAACAGGATTATGGATGCTGAATTTATTGTCCTTGTATGAATGAAATTGTGTAGAAATAATAGGCAGTTTAATCCAAAAGGGTTCTTCATTTTATATGTATTTTTTTTGTGCAGATTTTATCCCAAGTCTTCCATCAAGTATGATGAAGGAAAAGTGGAGACAAGTTTTAGACCTTTTTCCTCTAAGGAGCAAATAATTGCAAATTCCAGTATAGCAGGTTTTTGATTGTGTCTAATTTCTCTTTCTGCTTTGTTTATGTATCCTTTTTAGAGTATTGACTCATGAAACTTGATTTTTAATTGAAGCAGGCACTTGCCATAATCTTGATTTGAGCCTGGGGATTTCTCCATCTTCTAAAAAGTTGAAGAATTGTGATTATGGTGGAGAGTATTCCTTTGGATGTATGGCTTGTAAGATACCCCAGGAAATAGGATCAATGGTACTTCTATTTGCTTTCCTTCTTGTTGTTGGTTTAATCACAGTTTTTGTTTTCGTCTAAAAAAATATTAAGTTTGTTTCAGATTTTTTCATCAAATTTTGTTAATCACGTAGAATTCTTATAAATCTGAGTATTTTGAATGAAATATTTGATTTCATTAATACTCAGGAGAAGAGCATGGTGGAGAGAATAAGAAGTGTTCCTCTGCAAAAAATTTCGAACTTGGGTTCACATCTTTGCAGCAGCAATGGCAACATAGGGTCAAGGGCTTTGCAATCAAATGCAGCATCATCAGGATTCGTGTCTTCTTCTTCTGGCTGTATCATCAGCCACACTTCCAATCACCACACATATTAATTGTGCCAACAATTGGCACTGCAGAATCATCATTAACTCCCCAACCTTGTGGGGTCACAGTAGATGAAATGAAACCATAAACAAATCATATATATTACTATCTGCTTCTTTCTGGAAGATTTGATGAGACAGAATTAATACATCATAACCACATCTATCCACACCATGTAATATTCTATTCATTTCCTCATTATGATTGTATTTAATAATGTTGCCAAGCATTGATTGCAATGCAAAACCAGTAACTTCTGTATTCATTATTGTGATTTAGTACTCTCTGTTGCCTTCTGTGAGAGAGGCATGTTCTAGTGAGAGACCTTTCTTCAACTATGTAAATATTTGTTTATAAAATGCAACTGCTTTGTCACTTTTTTTCTCTTTCTGTAAATTTGTCAACCAAAATATATGTTTGATAAATTACTAGTTTTAGGACTTACTGCTTTTAGTACTTACAACCACATCTTTAAATGATTTAGGAGGTGTTTTATACTGAAGAGGTAGATAATGTTCGGTGGATAAAATATACTTCATATGTGAGAGTTTCTCCCCAATATATTGCTAGCATCTGACTCCAATTAATGCAGCTCAAACTTCATTCAAGAAATGTCAGTTCTTTCATTTTGCCACACCCCATTGTGTTGTGAAGCATTTGGACAACATCTCTGATGAAAATTTTTTTTGGATACTAAAAGGTTGAAGTTTTGATTGCATATATTCATTGACCGATCTTGAAAAAAAATATTGAAGAATTAAAATAATATATTCAAAATTTATAATTTAATTATTGTTACTAATATAATAAAAGTGTATATAATTTAATATTGAAATCTCCTTCTGTGTTTTTATTTTTTAAATTATAGTTTTAAAGTTGTATTTACCTATTTTAAATCAGTTTTTCTATTTTCATCTATTTCATTAGATATCCCTATATTTGACAACATTTTTTTGGAAAGAATTAATATGAATCTCCATACAATTCTTTGAATATTAAGAAATGATTCATTTAATTCAACAATTGATCCTTTTGAAAATATGTAAAGAAGTATATCTGTCTTGTTTATATCTTCACACTATCTTCCTTTTTATCTCTTAAAAAAAATCTATTATTTTATTCCTCATCAATATATGTTGTTTAAAAAGAAAAATGCTTAATTATTGATTTAGTCTTTCAATTTGTTGCTTTGGCTCATTTTGGTTTCCTTATTATTTTTGGGTTCAATTTAGTCCTCTACTTTTTTTTTTAAAAAAGTTCAATTTAGTTTCCTTATTATTTGTTATTCAATTTATCCCTCCTTTCTTTTAAGATCCAATTTATTCCTCTCCGATTTGAGACCAAATTACTAATTAAGCTTAATTATAACTTATGTGTACATGTTAAACTAATTTTTTTAAATTATACATCAAATCACTCCATCTCAATATAAAAAATTTATTTGAGTATTTAGGAGGTGTAAAGAATTAGATAATTTGAGTATTTAGGTGGAGTGACTTGATGTATAAATTATAAAAAAATATTTTAATATGTATATATAAGTTATAATTAAGTTTAATTACTAATTTGGTCTCAAATCAGATAAGACACAATTTGATCATTTAAAAAAATGACTAAACTGAATAAAAAATAATAAGGGGACCAAATTGAATATTTTTAAAAGATTAGAGGACTAAATTGAACCAAAAAATAATAAAAGGACAAAAAATGAACTAAAATAACAAATTAGATGACTAAATCACTAATTAAGCCAAAAAAAGTTTAAAACAAAAAATTAATTTATCAAAATATAATAGAAAATTGAAACACATAATTACTAAAAAAATCTATGATAATCTAGTTACAATTAAAGAATAGCTATGAAATAACATATAGAAGATAACTTTTCTTTCTATATTCAAAAAAAAAATATACAAAAAACTTATGAGATGAAAAAATAGTAATTATTAAACTTATATTTCACTATGAAGAAAGAATTGCGTTTTTTATCTTCAAAAAACGGAAGATGATATATGAGAAATAAAAATAAAATAAATAAATTTGTGTTTGACTTTTTATTTTTTTTCGAAAAAAAGAACACAACAAGAGAGATAAATACAATATATGATAAATTTAAAAGATGATAAAAGAGAACATAAAAAGTATTTTAATAAATTTTGTTAATCTTTATAATATTTAATTTTATATTTTATTATTTATTAATATTAAATATTATATTTTAAAAAAAATAAAAAAATATCTAATTTAATTTTATTAACATAACATATTATGTATATTTAAAAAAAATTAAAAAATTTTGGAAGGACGATGCCCTCTCATCAAGAACATAGGTCGTCACTGCCACTGCACAATATCTAAAGTTGTGTTTTATACCGAGTCTCAAGTATTTTGCAAAATTTCTCGATGTAATTTCGTTCAAGTGTATTACAATCCTTGTTAACAAATAAAAAAAGTCAATAGAATTTAAAAAATAGAAGTGAAACAATATTTGAAATATTTATAAACTTTATATTATTTCTTTATTTTTTTTATTTTGCGAACCTTGTTTCATTATCGTTTGTAAAATTATATAAATTTGTCTTAAAATTTTATTTATGTGTAATTGTGTAATACGATATTGTTTCACTTTATTTTTTAATAATGTCATGTTTCCATTGTCATAATTTTTATTTTTTTATAAAATTGATTACTTAATATTAAAATTAAAAAAAGATGACATAATACAAGCATATTTATTATTCAACTGGACGAAACAAAAGTCTTATTAAGTATGGTGATGTGATAATTTTTTTTATTTGAGAATGTGAATAGATAATGAAACTAGTTCCTGTTTGCCGGTTATCATCCTAATTATATTATTTATCTTGTGACAATAAAATTACCAAAACATTTTACGAACATATTCCAAAATAATAAATGAAAAAGAAATATTTAACCAATAATTCATATTTTGGATGAAATATATTATTTATTTGTCATAATTTATTTAATAAAGTAGAGATAATTTGGGATATCTTAATGGTTCATTAATGTTTTTGCAATATCACTTTGTACACATACTTTTATCTCCAAGTTCTTGATTTGCTAACATGACCTACTAGTTAAAGATAATATAAAAAATATTTGATTTATAATAAAGGAAATATATAAATACTCATATGAACTATTTAGATATTTGTCTGTCCATATAACTATTCTATGGTATCTACAAGTATGTGACAAAAACTATGTATTCTATCAAATCCTGAAGCAATGATAGTTAAATATGAACCTTGGCAAAAAAAAAAAAAAAAAAAACGCAAATTGAAATACGTGCAGTGGCCCAATTACCAAACCTTTGATATGAAATTATTTTAGCAGATGTTATTCTTGCTTTAGAATACATAAATTAGAGCGTAAAAACGGATAATCTGGTTCGATCCAGCTCGATTTATTATGGGATGATTATTTAATAAGTCAATTTAGCGATTTAAAAATATTGAATCCGATATGGTCCATCACGGGTTATTGAGTTAAATGGGTTGGCTCATGGGTTCAATTAATTAAAAAATACAATTTTTTTTAGTCAAAACTAAATTATAATTCTAATTAAAATCTAAATAAACTTTAATATAATACAAATACAAATAAAAAAAAATTACAAATTATCTTTGTGTTGACCGAAAAAAACAACCTAAGATGACCCAAATGTAAAATCTAACTTAACAAAAAACACTTGTATAACCTTTTATTTGTGGATTAGTGAGTTAACCTGGCTTACCACGGATTCAACCCGGATAAACCAGATTCTATGTGAATCGGGTCAAAAATCAATCCATATTAAAATTTATAAAAAAATTTCAATCTAACTTGATTCGAATCTGTGATGAGTCGAGTTGACCGCGAATTTTGACCCATTTTGATAGTTCTACGACAAACCCAATTGACGAAATTATGTACCAATTTGGAGAATTGATATCGAAGTATACCATAAAAGTAAACTATTTTTTATTTTAAAATTATTTATTTCTATTTTTATAATTATAATTTTATTAGTAAAAAAAATGAAATGATGCACCGTGGTAAATAATAAATAAAAACAGACGAGGGTTAGTTGAAGATGTGTTAGCGTCGTTCTGTCTGCCACCGAAACCAGAAAATGTGGCGCACATTCGACAGCACCACCCTGAGAGCCTTGCGGCATAGTTCGTTTCTCTTCTCTTCCTCTTCTTCCTCTTCTTCACTCACCGCCATTTGTTACTCCTCTTCCTTCACCACTCTCGCCACAATCATCACTCATCCTCACTCTTTTACCCCAACGTCCCGCGTTTCCTTCAACCACTCGCGCCACTTCGCCGTCCCCGCTCCGCGCTGCGTTTCGTCGCTCCCCAACCTCGACTGGAACGACGCCGTTTCCTGCTCCGAGGTCAATGCGGAAAGCCGCGATGCCGGAACTGTCGACCAAGACACCAAGCCTTGTATTCCCGTCAGAGCCTTCTTCTTCTCTACTAGGTATTTACCCTTCCCCTCTCTTCATCTTCTTTTACTCTAATCATTTCCCAAATTCATTACTATGATTCGTTACTAATTCACTTAGATTTTATTTTTCGTGTAATTTGAAGTTGAGAAACAATGTGAATGTGAAGGAAGGCCGTGGAGGACTGGTTAATTGGTCTGGTCCTTCATAGTTGCAATCTTGGTTTATTATTGTTATTGTTATTACTTAGAGAAAAAGGTAATCCCTTTAGACTCAAATATAAGAAAAAAGAGGTGATGATTGGTTGATTTTTATATAAACTAATTTCAATTCCCTAAACCGTATTTCATTTATTATATGAAAACAAGAATAGTAAATGAAGTTTACTACGATCCTTATTAATGTGATAGTTTGTTGTTAATTTTGCTTATAATTATTTAGTCTTGAGCTAGTATGGAGTTTTAACTGTCATTCAATAGCAAACCTAAGAAGGACTTTACTCTAGCTACCTTAAAGTCATATCAACAGTGATGTGTAATTGTATGGCAATGTAAGAGTGTTTGTTGCATTACCTATGCATAGTCCGATTTCATGGACCAAAAACATAGTTAAATAAAAAAGATAGTTGGCTGCATCGGCATGTTCCTGCAGGGGCTTCAGAATGACTGCAATTGCGTTAGAGTCTTGATTTGTTCTTTAGGTTAATTCAATGGGTTACCATTGAAGACTATAATAATGTGCCCCACCCTTCTCATTCACAAATGTAGTTTTGAATTTTGTAATATTATGCAGTAACTACAAGTGACTTCATTCTTGAATAAATTTGGCATTTATTTTTTAAATGTGAAAATTATGCCTTCAATGCTCCGGGACAATGGTCATTGTTAATTCTCATGAACTTTGCTTGTAGAGTTATACTTGTAGTTGAATAACTACTCTGGTTATCAAGGTTGTCTGCCTCTCAAGAAGTATGATCTTGGGTGTCTTCTTCTAATTTTGTTGTTATTAGAAAGCTATCATTTAGTTTTGTGATAAATCGGAAACTATGAATGTCTTCTCCAGTTATTTGGTAAATTCATGAACTGTTTGGACAGAGTAATATTGAAGATTTTTCAAGTAGGATAACTAAATGTTGCTACCTGCTTGTCGGCTTGTTGTTTCATACTATATATGTATATCAATATTGATTTATTTTGTCTCTTTCATTTCTTTGAATATAGTGTTGATTTAAAAAGCTTGGTGGAACAGAACAAACCAAACTTTGTGCCGCCATCATCACGGATGACTAATTATATAGTTCTTAAGTTTGGTGATATATGTCATTCGAAGGTATGTGGCTCTTGTGTTTTTGTTGTGTCCATTTTGTATTAATTGTTTACCCATGTTCTGCCTTATTTTCTTTCCTTGTTTATAATTTATCATTATTGTAGGTATGGTATGTAGTATCAAGGTAGTACATATCCTGTATGGTTAGGAATAATAAGTATTTGAGGATATGATTTCAGAAAGGATTACAGGTTTTGAGAACATGATTCAAAGTAGTTAATTCACACAAGTGCTTTTCAATTTGCTTTAATTTTACTTGGTGGAAAGATAAATGGTGAAATTGTGGCCTCAACTACTATTGATTGACTATTGTTTATTTTTTCTTGTCTTTAATATTAGTATTATGGTGCTCGATTTAGTCTCACATCGCTTAGGATTGTGAGATGTGGTTCTCTATTTTGCTATAAAAGAGACCCTTTGTAAAGTTTAATACACCAAAAAATAAAAATACTTCCTAGTGTAGTCGTGGACGTAGGCATACATATTGTATACCGAATCACGTTAAATTCTTCGTGTCGTTTATTTTTCTCTCCTTTATTCTTTCTTTATTGCCTTTCCTAACATTTAATATTTATACCTTTTCATATAAAAAACATCATGAGACTAGACTCATGCCAGTTGTGTATTATTCAGATCCCTCTACAATGAGGTTCAGGATAGAATTTGAAGTTGGAGAAATCATCTTTATTCTAACATTTTGCTATGATTTTTGTGAATACAGACAATACGTGTTTAGATTTATTATGTCAAATTGATTCCACTTCTTTGTATCCATTTTCCAATTATATATCACTGTTCTTATGTTATAAAGCATTGATGCTCGGGAGGATCAAGTGTTTGTGTACCTTCTAAACTGTTTTATTAACATTTGAAGTCATAAGATTAATGATAGTAACTGCAAAGTACCTTTTTAGGGCTCGGGTTCTTTCTTGAGTGGAAGCAATGGCTGTTACATGGTGGTTTTTCAGTATGGTTCCATTGTATTGTTTAATGTCGCTGAGCATGAGGTAGATGGCTATTTGAAAATTGTTAAGAAGCATGCATCTGGTCTGCTTCCAGAAATGAGAAAAGATGGTGAGTTCTGAATCCAATTTGTATTTACATTTAAATTATAATGCATAGATTTTCATGTGTTATCAATTGTGGAATATCAAAAATGGCAGAAAGTTAAAAAGCTGCCACGTGAAATACCAGAAATGTTGCAGGTCACAAAGCAGTTGAAATACAACACACACACACACATTATCAGATGAGAACCGTTATTGTGAATTGAAAACTATAAATATAGGCCATTAGGTCATATTTAAATGGTCAATATTAAAAGAAAACGCACATAACTTATTTTAAGTGGTTATGTAACCATTAACTAACTTTTAAGGTGGATCATCCATGCATGTTTTATGTGGTCCAGACATGTAGTTCTCATTTCTCACAATAAGAAAAGTTTTCATTTAATTTGTCTCATATATATATATATGTGTGTGTGTGTGTGTGTGAATCAAGATATGACTTTATGTAACGAAAATATGACTTTTATTACGAATGATGTATCATATTGGTAAATTCTATTTAACACTCTCGCATGCCTAAGCTTAGTCACTTTTTTCTTGACATTTGTCAGAAAAGCATGTAGACTCTGCCCATGTGTTGTAGCTTGGAATTTGTGATCCATGTACTGGTGGATTCGAGCAGTATTTTTTTGTACACATGAGAAAATGAACTATTATCATAGCGTGTATATTACTGGGTCTTTGAAATTATTATTCATTCAGACACACTATTGCCTTGTTTTGTTTATTACATTTTTCTTTTGTTTATGTTTCTATAGCCTTGCTGAATGCTTTTTATACAATTTAACTTTTATTCTGTTTTGGCTTGAGATTTTAGAGTATGAAGTTAGAGAAAAACCATCTTTAAGCACATGGATGCAAGGTGGGCTAGATTACATAATGTTACAGTACTTGAACATTGACGGAATTCGAACTATTGGTAGTGTTCTAGGTCAAAGTATTGCTCTTGATTACTATGGTCGGCAGGTATGTTCTTCATCTTGTCAGGATTTTCTGATATTTGTATATACCTTATACTGGTGATATTTCACTAAAGGTCTACTTAGCAGCTCCCTTCTGCTTTTATTCTAGGTTGATGGAATGGTTGCAGAATTTACAGACATAAACCGTGAGATGGAAGCAACTGGAAAATTTAAAATGCAAAGGAAGAAACTTTTCCAGTTGGTGGGCAAGGCAAATTCAAATCTTGCTGATGTCATTCTAAAGCTTGGACTATTTGAGAGGTAATAATTCTATATGGTAACAATTTTGCAGGTTAATTTTAATTCCAAAGTTGAAAAAAAAATTGTACTTGTGTTAGTTACTAGTTGCTATATATTTTGGTAGACTCATGTAGTTTCAATATCAAAATCTTAAAGGGCAATCTAATGAATGGAACAGTTGGATCTAAAGAGGGTAGGTGTATGAAACCTTAAGCCCACAAATGGAAGGCTGTTTTTAAGATTTGAATATTATTTCTAGGTCACAAGACAGCAACCTTATCATTCATTACACAAGGTTTTCCCTCTCGAATGTATGTTGGATAGAGAAAAAAGTTAAAGGGTAAATTAAATATTCTGCATCATACACTGCACAAATATGATGTGTACCAGTTACAATATGCAGTACAATACAACAGTAAGATTATTCTAAAAATATATAAAATTAGATATATCAACAAAAATTCATATTTAAAATATACTTCTTGATTATTATTAAAGACTCCCAAAAATTGGTGTTGAGTCTAATTCAACCTTATCAAACTAATTTGTAATGTGAGTATAGAAGAGGCTCTAAGCTGATGTGACTGCTGGATTGGGAAGGCACAAATCATTGTGACATTAAAAAGTTGTTCGACCCATCTTGAAATTCTGTGCCATGGGGATCCTTTACACCCGTCTTAAGAAGCAGGGTTTCAACGGCCTATTTGTTGGCTAAAAAATATGACCTGAACCAAAAACAAAAACAAAAACAAAGGCCAAACACTCGTGTCATGTGTCCCTTTTTTTCCACCGGGGTTCCCCATTTAGAAATAAGAAACGAAGGACACTCACACAATGACACACACACCCCTCTTGATGTTGATGCTATCGCTGCCACTCATCACTGCCGTCGCCGTTAGCCATTGAAGCACTCACGCAGCTCCTGAAACTGCTACCTTGACCGTTATCAGCATCGCCACACCCATGGCCATCATCGCTAGTGCTGCCTTAATAGTTGTTGGCGCTTACCCTCTGTTCTGGTCACTCTTTGTTCTGCTCTCAATTTTTCTTCTTTTACTGTTTTTCTCACTGTCTTTCCTTCAAAATCTATTCAAAACAAAGAACCTATTTTTAGTTGTGTATTAGATCTTACTACTTAAAATTTATTTTTTATTATTTTTTATCATCTATATTATTTTTAATGCATGTGCAAATTTGAGTATGGTTTTCGTATGTTTGTAACTCTTGTCAAGTTATGATTTTTTATTTCCCTTTTTTATCTTCTTATGATCCTTGAGTTTGACAACATTGGATATGATTTCATATGTTGTCTTTTCAAATTATATCTTTAACGTTCTTCCTCAAGTTGGAACATATGTATCACATGGGTCAATCTTGTGGAAAATGATCAGAGATAGCTACTGAAAAGCGAAGATTGGTAGATGACAAGGTGGCTGTTAGGAAGCAAAATAGCTTAGAGAGTGGGACTGCTGCTAGGAAGCAAAAATGATTAGAGGGCACTATGATTGTCACAGCGAAAATGGTCATCACACAACAAGGCAATGTTAGTGGTGGCGGTCTCGGGCTGTAAAAATCTCATTGGATAAGAAAAGATATGAACTCACCAAAAAAGTTGTCGGTGAACAGTAGCACCAACTGGATAAGGCTCTGTCAAAAAAAAAAAAACTTGTTAGGAAAAAATTTGTAGTTGTTAGATATTGTTTGATATTATTAAGATATTGTTAGATATTGATAACCACAATATCAAACAATATCTTCTATTTAATCTTTTTATTTTCAGTTACTCTTTTTACTTGTACCTCTTTCTATTATAAATAGATTACCCTATGTGTGGTTTATACACAAGGGAGATTAATCTCAATCCCTATTTTCTTTATTCTCAACATGGTATCAGAGTTTAAGGTATCTTTTCTTTTCGTCGCCGTTGCCTCTGCCTCTGTCGCCGCCGGACCACCGCCGGACTGCCGCCGGACCTTCGCCGGACTTTTGCCGGATCTTCGTCGGACCTCTGCCGGATCTTCGCCGGACCTTGCCGGACCTTCGTCGGACCTTCGCCGTCCGACCTCTGTTGCTGGAGTGCCAATTCTGACCGGCAACCTTGAAGCCGTGCCTCCTCCATGGCGTCTTCCGCTGCCTCTTCCCATTCTGAAAACTCTTCTAGTGTGTCTGACCCGTCCATCTACACTAACTATGTTAATGTACACTTATCCATTGACAAGTTAACTGGCCATAATTATGCCACATGGTCATCAGACG
>Ga0214545_1008662_pt1 | contig 16045 bp, 11 predicted proteins | sample CNSS4metaG_FD_160064 | JGI IMG/M metagenome (GOLD analysis project Ga0214545, IMG submission 160064) | Root nodule microbial communities from cowpea collected in UCLA plant growth center, Los Angeles, California, USA - CNSS4 | ecosystem: Host-associated > Plants > Roots > Nodule | place: USA... | reverse complement strand
AAAGTGGTTTTATCATGCAATCAGATATGCTTTCACAGTCAATTATACATACATCACCCAAGCATGTTATGACCTTCCAAAACAATACACTAAGACTCGACTCATCCGGATACATATAACCTGGTCGGATTCAGCGGATGCTTGCACATGTGATGGATACCTCTGCTCACCCCCGAGCTATGTGTTACAAGTGTTACAATGAATCAATTTCCTTCACACACAAGGTTAGCCCTTAATGAGTTTCAGGCCTCATGCTACTCTCACCACAAGAGCCAGTCCGCTCTAAGTGAGACTAACTGACTCCTTAGAGTGTCATGATGCGATCCTTACCTTGAATTCTTACCAAGTTATATAGATGGGGCACCACCATGGACACCCACTAACAGGGGCCATGGAATTACGTCCTGACCACTGAAGCACGACCCTGAAGTCCCATCTAGAGACTTCAAGGAATTACGTACTGACCACACGACAAACATACACAAACAACCAAGTAACAGATACATATATCATACATAGGAACCTCATCTCGTCATTCATAACCAATCCTTATTTATCATACGTTGAATTAATACCAACTCGTCATTCCCAACCATGAGTAAAGTGTTTCTCCTCATACCAAAGACATGACACTGGATTACCAACCATCATGTCCATTGTTGCTCATGTCAAACTCGTGACCACATATATGCATACATTCAACCTCTCGAGTATAATTCATATAAAGATTATGTCAAACTCATGATTCACACATAAAACACTCTCCCAATCATGCATAAACATTCCCATTAAGCCGTCATACAATAACTCACACAAGTACTAGCTAAACATTCAAGCACAGAGGGAACCCAATTCAGGATGCATTCTTGCCCAGCTCGTCGCCCAGGCTGGAGGATCTCGCTCAAGCGAGAAGGACTCTCGCTCAGGCGAGCTCCCTCCGCCTAGGCGAGAGCTCGACCCACACACCACAACGACCTCTGAGCATTCTCGCTTAGGTGAGACTCCCCTCGCCTGAGCGAGACACTCGCTCGCTCAAAACTGAGCTGGTCGCCTGAGCGACCCCTCGCGTAAAAAGTCTGGGCGAGCCTCTTCTCATCTTGCCTGGACGAGACAGGCTCGCTTGGGTGAGATTATCAGGTCTCGCCACTGTTTTCCTACGACAACCATTCATACCAAGACAAAAATAACACACTAAAGCATTTCACGCATCCAGGACATGATATCAACCACAAAAATCATAGTACAACAGCCAAAACAGTGAAAAAGACGAATACAAGATTAGGTTCTAGCTTCCCTTACCTAGAATGAGCTAGTGCAAGGCCTCGACACAAACAGCGGAGCACCACAGCTCAAGGAACAAACTTAGAAGGTGGGGTCGAAAGAGCTTGAGCAACCTTGACGAAGGCTAAGGATCAAACTCTAGTAGAGCTTCTGTTGAGAACGAAGGGGTTTGAGGATTGATGTTTTCTGAAAGTGAGATGAGAGTGAGAGTGTTAGGTTGGTTTAGGGTCTTTGGCTCCTCATGGGCCAACCTTTAGGCCCAATTAGATCTGAGGCAGCCCTTAAACATAAGGGCAGAAATATTGGGTCTTACATTGGGGTATCCCAACTAGTGACTTATTCATTTTTTGAATTGCAGCCTTGAGAACTAGTCCTAGGGTGAAGAACCTCGATACAAATGTGGGAGGAGATTTGTAAATGGGAGATGAAGGGAAACCTCACGAGTGAAGAAGACGAAGAGGGGAGGAGTGACAGGTGTCGATGAAGCTCTGATTGCGACTAGCAGCGTGGCTCATGACCTGACTAGATGAAGAATGCGCGGTTATCATTTTCTTAAGAATTTTGTAAAACAAAATCAAGATAGATTCATTTCATACTTATACTCTTCTTTCTATCTAAAATAGTCCCTTAAATGTCTCCCGATTTGTTTTCTAAAATACTAGAATATGTAATGGTAATCAAATTGATGCATTATTATTTGAAAGTGGTGTACATATATACATAACATAAAGAGTTGTTTATTTTGTTATTAGAATTAAAATTTTAAAATAATAATTAATTTTGTTCATGCCATAGAAAGTCCGATGATGGAAGCGTGAGCTTCGTCACATTTATGTCTTTAAAAAAGGCATCTCAGAGGGTGGAAGGAGGAATGAGTATTTAAACAGTCTTAGGTCTCAATTTCTAAGCAATGTGGGACTATGAGAACAAATATAATTGTTTATCGTAAATTTTACAATTGTAATTAAGTAGATGCATTATGAAAGAATTGAGTTATTTGGACAAAGAAGTATATTTACAAACTCGTTTAATTACTATGAACAGACTCATCTAATATGTATTGTTAGACTTGTTTTATTAGTTAATCAACAAATAATTTGTATTCAAAAGGAGAACATTTTGACACAAAAATTACTAAAAAGAGTTCTCCTAGGCGAACAACCTCCATACCTCTTTCTATGTAAAAGAACACTCACATGCATTACCACATTATTATAACCTAAGAAAATATCTCATGGGTTAGACCTTCTTTTGAAAGAGTTTGATGATATATTTCTCGACAACAAGGGGACTTCCACCTTTTAGGGGAATAGAGCATCAAATTGACCTTGGGCCCGAGTTGTTGGAGACCAACCAATAGGACTAATCCACAAGAGACTAAGGAGATAAAATCAATAATTCAAGAGTTGTTGGAGAAAGGTTGAATTCAAAAAAGTCTAAACCCTTGTGTTGTGCCAATTTTATTGGTACGTAAGAAATGTCAAGTGGAAAATGTGTAGAGATTTTAAAGCCATCAATAATATTACAATTAAATATAGGCACCCAACTCCTTGACTTGATGATATGCTTGATGTGCTGCATGGATCCACTATATTGTCAAAAATTGGTCTAATTTTTTTTATTGCCAAATAAGAATAAAAGAGTGTGATGAGTGAAAAATCGCTTTTAAGACCAAATTTGGACTATATAAGTGGTTAGTGATGTCTGTTGGCCTTTTTAATGCACCTAAAAAAATTCACGATGCTTATGAATCATATTCTTAAGGATTGCATAGGTAGGTTTGTAGTAGTTTATTTTGATGACATTTTAGTGTATAGTCAAAGTATGCGTGAGCATATAGGACATCTAAAGAGTTGTTCTCTTCACCTTGAGGGACCACTAACTTTTTGCAAATGTAGACAAGTACACATTTTGTGTAGATAGTGTAGTGCTTTTAGGTTTCATAGTAAACAAAAATGGGATTCATATGTTGATTATGAGAAAATATAGGTCATCTAAGAAAGGCCTACTCCTGAAAAGGTTGGAGATGTTAGGAGCTTCCATGGATTAACAAGCTTTTATAGGAGATTTTTTCCTAACTTCTCTAGTTTAGCTTAACCCTTAAATGAATTGGTCAAGAAAGATGTATCTTTTATTTATGGTGAAAAATAAGAGTTTTACTACAAAAAAAACTATTACGCAATGCCAAAATCCGAATGTAAAGTAGTTTTACCTAAAGATTATATAGACAAAAATTCGTAGGTAAAACAGTTGTAGTTAACGTTACCTATTGATAAATCTGTAGGTAATTACTGACAAATTTATTCGTATGTAACGTGTCTATAAACTTTTATGGCAATGGTTTTTTCTTGCAATTATTAATTATAATAAGGTATTATTTGTAATTGCAATTATTTTAGTTCATTATAATTATTTACATTTTAAAAATACAAACAAAATATAACAAATTGAGTTTAATAATGAATTCATGGAAAAAGAATACATCGAACCTGATGAAGGCTTGATCCCCACCAAGGATGATTGCCCCATGACATATGCTTAGACGAAAAAGAGTTCTTTAAATCTCTTTCATTACTTTTATTAGTTTGAATCCCCTAAAGTTAACTTTTAGACTAACTTATTTGACTTATTGACCTTTGATTAGGGTTGACTTATTAATTCAAGATTAACTTAACTTAAGTCAACATGCTAATCCATCTTTACTTGTTTTTGTAGGGTAATTAAAATCTTAAGGAGGCATAGGTGGCATAATTAGAGAGCATAAATGAGGAGGAGTCCATGTGGAAGTAATGAGTCATTATTTTCCCTTTATTCTATTGTCTTTTTGTGTTCATCCTTATGGATGTTTGGTGCTTAAATTGTCTATTTTTAGTGCATTTTCATCTGTTGGGCTTTATTGGGTCATTATTCCGAATTTTGATTAATTTTGCATTAATTGGTCTAATTTTTGTTTCTAATTATTTTTTAGCTATTTTGTGAAGCAATTTTTTAGCGTGAATGCTAATCATAAGGCGAAGAGAGAGTTGCAACATCATTCGCACATCATTGCCACACATGCGCCATGTCAATTAGCCTGTCCACGTCATTAGACCAACATTTTGGGCCTAGAGTGACATTTTTGTAATTTTGAAGCCTTTAATGACATTTTTGTAAATACGAGTGGCAAATTTGAGAGGACCATGTTTTCTTAGGGTTTTATAAAGGGAGAACCCTCATTCTTTGTCTTGTCTTCTATTTTTTACGTTTTGGAGGAGACCCGTTGGAGAAACACACCACTTGTTCACGTTTTTCTGCATATTCAAGGCGACCCAGCTAGGGATTTGCATTTTTCCACTTTTGGTTCAGTTTTCTTCTTCCTTCTTTCATTTCCATGATGTATTTTCTTTATCAAATGTTAATGGATGACTAAACTTCTATTTTGACTCTAAGAATAATGCAAATTTGAGGTTTTGTCCATGAATGTTCTATGTTTAATGTTGATTGGGTTGGTTGCTCTTTTTTTTTTTTTAATTTTGAATCTTGAATGATTTTGTTCTGGCCATGCTTAATATTCAGTACCCATTATGTTTACGGAACTCGTGCTTAATGAGTTCTATTGTGGGCTATTTTCGATTATTGAATGCATTCCTTGCTTAAGGGTATTTTGAAACTCGGTTAATCTTTGTTTAATTGGTTAAATTCGAGTGGATTGACAATAAACCCTAACAACATAATTTGATTTGAACTTGGGATAAGTTTCATTTGAATCAGAGAATCAGTTCTTTTAATTATGTTGGGGTAATTAAATCTATTTCAAAACTCCAATTTTAAATTTGAATATGAATCTGCCAAACTAACCCCTACCCTTTTGTTGAATCTGGAACCTTAGAATGATAATATTGGTTTTTTGGGACGACTTTGGGTCCATTACCAAGTACTACATTTAAATTGTTTAATTTTGTTAGGTACAACCAAGATCAGGAAGATAGAGAATGACCAAGACATTCTAGAAACATATAGAATTAGAGGACCACATGAATTGGTCAAGAATCCACCTTGAAGGATTTTAGAAACATCTAAAACAAAGACCATTTGTCTTGGCCAAGAAGCCACTCTAGGAGACCATTTTTGTTGCACCATTTTAACCTACCTTATAGAATGTAGGGTTTACTATTTTTACTATGCAATCCTTTAGAACTAATGTGTTTTTTTCTTAAAGACCCCTAAACACTTCTATATAAGGGATACTCTACTACCTGTAAAAGGGTTTATCAATTTGGAATTTATTATACACCTTTGTGTTCAAACTTTGTGAGAGGATCCTCCTTTTGGGGTGAGACTTTTAAGCCTTATCTTGAGCTAGACTCAAGTGGTGGCACACTACCACTAAACTTCAAGGTTCCATGGCTTTTGCATAGCCTTGTAGTGGCATGCTCTCCTTACATTTCTATTCATTGCCTTTCAATTATTATTCTTTGTTTCTTCTCTATTTCAATTCGATTTTTACATCAATTCGTCTCTATGCTTTGCTTCACAAATCAATCCATTTCTCTTCTTCTCTAGAGTCTTTTGAAGTGAACTTTCACATCTAGATAGCTTGCTATTTTAATGTCAAGTGGGAATTATCACTAAACTTCTTTAATCAACTTTCTCCTTATTCATAATATTAAAAGGAACCAACTTAATCCTTCATTTGAACCCGAAAAATTCTTTGACATTCACTACAAGAAAAAATGTGTTTTAGCCACTAACGAAATCAGTTGCTAAATGGGTAAATTTGGTTGCAAACACCTTCAGTTATCGAATTAGCCAGCAAAATTAAATAGTGATGAAAACCCTGATTAAAAAATGGCTAGCAATCGATTTATGAATTGGTGGCTAAATAGCCACCAAAATTGTGGTCGCTAATTAGTTACTAAAAATTTGGTCATCTTGAAGTATTCAGTGGCTAATAGGAACAAATTTTAATTTAATAAAATCATTTTCGGTTGCTAAATCGATCGCAAATAGGTACATTTTTTTAATTTAATTCGAATAATAGCGGTGGCTAAATCGGTGACTAAAGCGGTGGCTTGAACGGTTACTAAATCGATGGCTAAATTGGTAGCTAAAGTGGTGGCTAAAACAGTGGCTAAATCGGTGGCTAAATCAGTGGCTAAAATAGTGACTAAATCAATGGTTGAAATGTTGGCTAAACCGATTGCTAAATCAACCTACTTAACTACATATTTAATTATACTAAATAACAATAAACTCCAATATATAAGGTAGTAAAAAGTTGTGTAATACATGATCCAACATAAAATTAAAATGAAATTAGTTGTAAATACATATGCAAGTTTTAAAGTTATAATTAAACATATGTAATGTTCATGTGGACTACCATCACTAGAACGGTCTACTACATCATCTCTATTGCTAAGAGGATCAGAAGGGTTGACATAAGATTGTTCAACTTAATGTCCTGTAAAACAAGTTTCATATGCTTTTCTTGTTAGTGTATGTGTTCATTCTATTGCTCATTATCTTGCATCAACTATGCCATCTTTTCTTTAAATGTCTTGTCTTTGACTTTCAATTCACTATTTAATTTCTGAATTGTTTCACGCATTTCTTCTATTTGATGAACCATTAGAGCTCTTGAACTGCAGGAATTGGGGGTCCTTCACTAATAGAACATGTAGACTAGATGGTTGTTGGATAAATGGAAGAAATGGGAGAGTTGGTATTAAGTGAAGCTCTCTCACCAATATGAACACCATAACCACCACGATTAGGTGGTAGATGACAACCACAATTAGGTGGTAGACAACCACCACCTCTACCCCTTGGTGTCATCTATAAGTAAAAATAATTGCATTATTGCATATATATCATTGGATATATTAATTAAATAAGAATAATCAATTTAAAAAAAAAAATCTGAGCTAATTAGAGAAAAAGACTAAAATCTGATTGTGTTTTCTACAACTAAATGTGTTAGTTATTTGACCTCTCCTTCACTACAATAATTAGAAATCACAATTATATTAATGTAACAGAATACAATTTAAATTAAGCTTAGATTTTATCACTTTTACTTGATATAATGTCAACTTAGATTGTCAATCATGAAATAGGTATGATTCTTTTTGCTTTTGGAAAAGAAATAGATGGATTCATGATCAGCCTCATATGTGACACCTCATTACACTAGAAACACGCTTGAGAAAGTTGGTGTGTAGCCATTTTGCTTAGGCAGACCATGCCGTATGTTGCTTTGGACCAATTTCATCGTTTTTTCAGCACACACACACACACAACATACACACCACTTATGATAACTAATCAACCATAGTTTCCACCTTCATGCCTATACCTTTAACTAGTATTAATTCTTCCACATTCTCAGTTCAATCATTCACTATTTTCATGCTTCTATAAATATCTACTAATCAACTTCATGCATATCCCTTTAACTAGTATTAATTCTTCCACATGTTTAGTTCAATCATTCACTGTTTTCATGCTTCTATTGATATCTAATAACCCACTACAGTTCTATGCATTGTAAGTTAGACAACTTCACATGCATAACCATGTTTTGCTCGTAGTACATGTTAAAGCTTTGATTGATTAATCCATTTGACTTGAACAAAATTAGTTGTGTTATAAGACTGAACACTTATTAGTTATTAATTATAAGGAAACAAAAGCAAATATGAACAAAAAAGAGGTTGTATGATTCCTGATGAGTGCGTATTTTTGCCTTCATTTAATGTTTAATTATGGGTGTTTAATTGAATTTATGTGCTTAAAGATTGATTTAATTAGGATTTCCTATAATTGGGTTTATTGAGCATGAGATACAAAAACATGTTAAAAATAGCTTTTTAGTTGCATAAATGTTCGTTGGATATTTTGAGGTGTGTCAGTGCAGCTGCAACTAAGTTGAGCTCATGGAGGTGTGAAAATAAATTGATTAAAGCTTCATGACACCTTAAAGATAAATCCAAGAATAAGAAATTATAAAAAGCACAAAAATCCAAGCCAAGCATTGCATGAAGACAGCAAGAAAAGCTTGAAAAAGTGAAGAAGTTTGGTTAAACCAAGAAGAGAGGAACACAAAAATTGGACCTTGCGGTTTTCTTTATCTTTATGATAGAAGATAATTTGGGAAAAATATATCTTTAGATATTTTATTTGATATTTTTAAATAAGTCCATCAATTAGACTAGGTGGGAACCCTATTTTGTGGAAGGTGAGATATATTGTTAGTTTTTGACTTGATAAAACTCACAATTGTACGTTATCAAAGTGCAATAAAGTATCTTATAGATTATACATTGTAATTTGTATGCATGAAGGACCATGCATTATAGTTAATTCTATTCTTTAAAAATATTATTTTTTCTATTTAATTGTCTAAAAGGTTTTGATCTTACAATCATATTAACATAAAGCAATAAAATTTAAATTAAGCATGGATAAGATAAAATGTCGACTCCTATTGTAGGTGCACAACTCCTATATACAAGTTGATCTTATCACTTTGTCTGCCAATCTAATTCCAACCTAATTATGAAATGAGAATTATGAAAATATGGTAGTGAAAGAAATAGAATGGAGTTAGCTTTTCAATCTTGAAAGATATAATATAAACAAATATTTTAAATGGAACAAACAACAATTAAAAATAAAGAAACTAAAACTTTGGATTTCATATGGGAAAAAACTTCAGTTTTTGTTTTTTTACTAGATTTCTGTTGAAGTGAGAATGTTTGTTGATGTGTAGGTTCTGTTTATTCAAAAATATAATGGAGGCATGACTTTTGAATCATTATGAGTTACTTCCTATTATTGGGTCTAAGATGAGGATTAAAATACAATACCATTTGGATAAACTATGCTGGAAGATATAATTTAAAGCAGGCTTCAAATAAAACAAAGGGAAATCTAAAATGGAATGAAAGTGTTCCTAAATGAGTGGTAGGTGTTGTTTCTGGTCTATGCAAATGGGACTTGACATAAGGACAAGATGATGTGTGTGAAGGAGTGGATCCTGGGTTGTAACAGGTGCAAAATGATCACTAAATAATGGAAAATGGTAGCATAATTGTTGACCAAATTCACATCAAAGTGACTTAAATCAATGTAGTGAAAATGTGACTACAAAGTCATTGGAATGCATATGCAGAACTGGTATGATTTAATGTATATATGGATTGGAATTGGTAGTAGTTTAGGACAAACCTAAAACAGAACCATGGTTGGTCATTGATGTTGTATATGTCCTTTTAAATTCAAATTAATTTTTTTCCTGGGGAAAGACTTCAGTTCCTTAACCTTGTTTTTGAAGATTATAGAAGTCAGATATGTGCTTGTTGATCTATGCTTTGTTCTTAACCTTTCAGATATACATATATGTTAGTGTTTCTATGTAGTGCTTTCCTTTAATACATGTTTTTCATGTAATGATGCTTGTTTTTGCTGTAGAATTTAAAAGTGGGGTTTTAATGCTTTATTGATTCATATAACCGAAAGTCACTAATATAGTCTGTTGAGAGGCAAGATAATTTTCTTTGCATACCTTTAAGAGGTCGATGAACTTATAGCTTGCTTTTGAATGACATGATTTTTGACGACTTTGATTTGGTCACTATGTTGGATCTTTTTGTCCTCTATATTTCAATTTTGTCTTATTACTATGGGTTTTAATGATACAAAGGGATCAAACAGTCAAACAACCACTAGGGACTTGCACGATAGCTAAGAATTCAGGTTGGTTCATCCATTTCCTCAGTTTTGACTTTGAGTTAAATCCTAAATCATCAGGACACCAATCCAAGGCAATTGCACCTCTTATCTTTTGCTCCACCACCACTGGATCAACTAGCACCAAGACTTTTAATTGCATTTTGTAACCGTTAGACTTTATTTCATGGAAAATAACCTTTGGTGTGTAATTCATATGAAGAAAAAAGTAGTTGTGTGGACTATGTAACACCCTAATTTTGGGATGTCATAGAACGTTAAAATTTTTTGCGTTTAGCAGAAAAAGAATTAAGATTGAAAATGTACTAATAAAAACTTTTAATTTAATTTAAATTACATAGTTCAAACTAATAAAAACTTTTAATTGAAAATTACATAATTTTTAGTATCTGATTTCAAAAAACTAAATATTATAAAAACTCCCGAGTCCACCCTAACCTCTCATCCATCTACTCCATGCCAAGATTATCTGCAATATCATCTGCTCCTGTATAACACACATGTTATACGATCATCGCACATACAACAAACACATAAACAAACAAATAGGGGCAAGTTAACCATAAACAATGATATATAAAAGAATTTCGTAAACAAAACATGACGAATAATACTCAACATCACATTTAAATAACACTTAAGCATCATGATCATAATCAATCTTTGGTTTGAACACACAAACCCCAAAATCCAATCAATCATACCAAACCAAACATAACATCACATTCATCTAAAATCTTCAAACATAGTGATCATAATCAAACTTTGGTTTTCCGTGGCCTCTCACCCCAAAACAACATCTAGTTTCCTAGAACAGATGGTTCGATGTGTCCCACTATCGTAGTCAGACTATCTCCCTTATTCCTCAAGGAATTATGAGTAAAAACGTCGATGCATCGCACATCGGACACTATACTTGCAACGAGCCAAAATAAGGTGAAACATTTTTCCCCTCCACACTACTTCACATAGGCGAGAGGGTACAACACTCGAACCAATCCTCTACCACTGCTTCACACAGGCGAAGAAGACCCCTTTCCACTACTTCACACAGGCAAAAAAGTCTTCACTGGGTTCCTAGGTACGAAAAACCACACACAACATTTAATTCCACCAAAAGCTTTCAAGCCAGGCAAAACACTCCCAACATACATCACATGAGATTCCATATTGCCAAAAAAATACACACCACTACATCATGCATGGAATTAAAGTTTCATAACATAAATCCATCAACTTATCAAATAATACATTCGTACACCGAATCGAACGAGTGACATTCATTCAACCATAACATAACATCACACTCAAGTAATTATTCTCAAACCACCACTTAAATTTCATACCATGCAACCCATGAAAACCAAGAGGGACCACCAATCTCATAATAGCCCACCAACACATTAACACATACAATAATTAGTATCACCAAATGAAAAACACCAACAACAAAATATGAGAAATTAAAGAGAACCAAAAAAATGAGAAATTAAAGAGAAAAAAAAATTTAAAGAATGAAAGAAAAATAAACCAAACATCCAACATCCTCACTTAATCTCTCTATCCCTACCTACCTGCATGCATACGGTCCCATCTCAAAATAAACGTATACACATCTATGCCTATACTTGAAATAGCATAGAAAGAGGAAGAAAGAGAAAAACTATGACATGATTCATTTAAACGCATGGAACAAAAGGCTGCACTCACGCACACATGCACCAACCTAACCTTCTAAAAACATGAGAAACCTATATAATAAACATATTGTACCCCTACGTACAATAAATGCATGAACCCATTTTCTCTATGTACAACATGAACTTAATATGTGGAATAAATCCCTATGCATGGCTGCCAAATTGAGAGAGAAAAAAAAAGAACTGTGATTGTCATACAAAGAAATGCACCTTGCAACGTGTGAAAATCCATGGAGAAGAATTGCACCTTAAAGCAATAAGTGAACCAAAAGAAAAGGAACCCGCAAAGTGTGTTAGGCTAAGGAAACCAGTTTTGAAACTAAAGAAAAATACCCACACATGCTTTTCAAAGTTTCAAACCTCACATGCAAGTCAATCCATACTACAAACTACAACCCAAAACGAAAGAGAAATTGCATTTGGAACCATGACCTTCCACCATTCAAACCAATGTGATGAGAGAGAAATGAAACAAGATAAAGAAAACCACTACAGCATGGAGAGGAATATGAAAAAGAAAGGAATTATCATTGGTTGAACTACTTTTACGTGAAGACCATGGGTCTTCCATGATGCACCAAACAAAGTATATAATAGGTTAGAAAAACACGAATCTGCACCTAAAACAAACCATGTAAACCACAAGACCAAAGAAATAAGTTATCTGCCATACAAATGAATCCAAAAACTAACAAAATTGTAGAGAACAAGGAAAAACGAAAGTAAAGTGTAGCTTCCCCTCTACCTGAAACCCTCTAGCTAGCATCCTTGTTTTCTGTTCTTCTTTCTCAAATTTGATGCTATATTTTGTGGGTCCCACTTCTTAAAGGAGAAAAATTGCATTTAAAACCAACACATAAAGCAAAATTCAGCCAACCAGGTTCGAACACAGTCACGTACGCACAAAACGAGTACAATCAAACACCACGTTGTATGCTTTCTCATATTATAATACGCACCACTGAATTTTAAACGCATAAGCTGCACATGCTTTACATACAGATTTTTTCCATAGAAAAAATCAATTTTTTATGTAATGTTAGGATTTTGGAAAAAAATTTTGTAATCCATTTAAGTTGTTTTGTAATTCGAACTTGGAACACTTAAGTTGTGCATTATGGATTTGGTTTTGGCATGATAAATATTTTTTTTAATTTTCTCGCATTTTCGGAATAATATCAGGCACTTGAATTTAATTTCAATTATAATTTTCTTTTTTTAGTAATATTTGACTAGGATATTACACATTTCGCATTGGTCTCAAGAACAATCAAGTATGCATCTAGAGAGTAACACAAAATTGCCTAAATCAAAATTTTATCAAATTTATGTCAATATCACCTTATAGCGAATTATGAAAAATAATTTTTTTGAACTGTCTAATAAGACAATTCAAGATTTAATACAAACGATTAACAATTTAATCCTTTGTACTAAATCTGAAATAGGAACTAAGGTTCGCTATGTGTTATGAACTAAAACTATAATAATCTTCATATATAAAATAACAATGCAACAATAATATTAAAAAACTAAATAAAATTATAATTATTTCAATGTAACATTTAATAATGAATATAAATTTCATTTCAAAATTTTCAAATATCATGAAATTTCAAACAAAAAGAAACATGCCAAAAAAACTAATATACAAATACATGAATAAAAGCATAAGTGCAAACAGAACGAAATGAAAAAACTAACCTCTTGTAGCAAAAACAAAGACGTAGTTGGAGTAGGGTGACCTTATAAGGTCGCCGACGCCAGCCAACAAAAACTTGGATGATGGAATGGAGATGAAAATGCAAAATTTACAAGAAATAGAGACGAAAACGAAAACCAATAAGTTCAAAATGCTTAAATTAATGATGGAAAATGAAGCCAAACTCACCTACGGCGGTCGTTGTCGCTGGCGAGGATGAAAGAGAAGGTCACGGGAAGGAGCAGTGGACGCTTTTTGGTTCGCGGGGATTACTTAAAATCCATTTTGACGTTGGGGCTGCCCTAGGTCGACGTTGAGTGACGTCGGGGCTACCATGGGCCGACATTGAGTGACATCGGGGCTTCTCTAGGCCAACGTCCTTTGTACAATAACATAAGGGCTTTTATGAGCTAACATTAAGTGACATTGAGGCTTCCCTAGGCCGAGGCAAAAATTGTTAATTTATTTACGAAAACACCATCGGTCATTTTCTTACCTTGGGCTTCTTTTGGGCAGACGTTAAATGGATGACATTATAAACTATTTTTGTGTTAGTGATGTGTCATCTTCTTTTGTAAGAAAACAACGTATGATATTTGATGCATGATGCAGATCAATCAAGTAAGTGTTGTTAACTCTTTTTCCTATTAACGCAATACTACCACATGCATCAAAGATAAAATAATGACTAGGTTCAAACACTACTTTATATCCCTTATCAAAAAGTTGGCTTATAATTATTAGATTATGCTTTAATCCTTCAACTAGGAGCACATTTTTGACGTTGAATAAGGATCCATAGCTCATGAATCTAATGCCAAGTATTTTTCCTTTGTTGTTATCTCCAAAAGTCACAAATCCTTCACCCTTCAAGCTCAACATTGCAAATTTTGTCTCATCACCTGTCATGTGCCTTGGACACCCACAATCTAGGTATCACAAATCTTTCTTGTGACTCTTTATGACCTATGAAACAATTTTACATTACATGGTACCCTTGATAGGTTACGCCCAACATGGTTAATCATTTCTTAGTCTTTTTGAGATCCATTTCAAATATCCCTTAGGTACACAATATTTTCTTACTTTTCAATTCTTAGAAATATGACATTTTCTCATACAATAATTGGAAACAGTTCATTTGGCTTGCTAGTGGAAAAGAAATTACCAAACTTCTTGACAATCTTTTCACTAAAAAATTTGTAACCAATTCCAACCTTTCCAAAAACACAATTTTGAGAGCCAAGAACGACTTCTAAATTTGTTTTTCCTCTTGTGAATCTTGTACAGGTTTTTATAAGGTATTTGACTTTGTTTTATAAAACAATGCAATTTTCATAAGGTTTTGAAATCAACTGATTTTCATTACAACCGAGTTTGAAAATTGTTTAAGTAGACATTTGATCTCTACACCCGACACATATTAATGTCAATTTTAAGCACACGTGACCATTAACAAAATTGAAACAAGGGTTCAATTACCTTAAATAGTAATACAGTTCAAACAAAATTAATAATGTTAAATTTAAATTAACAAATTCCTTTCCTGTACTAAGGGAGAGTAAGTCCTTTTAATATTGAATATTTGATAATATTATGTTTCCTTTACTGTGATTTTTATATTTAAAAAAAATAATTAATTGATATTGAAATAGTAAGCAGCGGATAAAAGCAAGGGTATAAGTATCCCTCTCTTGTACTAGTGGAGAATAAGTCCTTTTAATATTGAATATTGGATAATATTATGTTTCCTTTGTTGTGATTTTTATATTTTTATAAAAATAATTAATTGATATTGAAATAATAAGGAGTGGATAAGAGGAAGGGTACAAGTATACTTATTACTTGTTGGGGATATGAATGAGACAAAAATTTTATACTCGTTGGATATAGGGATGAGGATAAAATTCGCGGCCGATAGTTGGTACTTGTGGATGTCTATTACCTACGGATAGTGGATAGTAGGTATTCTAATACCTGTTTATAGATGGGTCGGGTGCAGATATCGTACTACCTGTACCAGTGGGTATCCATAGAATTAAAATTAAAATTTTATTTCTATTTTGTTCAGTTAAATTTAATGAAAATTAAAATTTAATTTATCTCTTATTAGATTAATTTAATTAAAATTAAAATTTAATTAATATTATTTTTATATTTCCTTCGTAATTTTAACTTAACATGAATGAGTTAACCATGGGAACTACCTCACTTTGATATCCCTGTATATACATGTGAGAGATCAAGATAGATCAAGAGGTAGATTGGAAATCGTGACTGCCTTCTTTAGAAGATGGATATGGTCAGAGCATGTTTTTACATTAAATTTTCTACCTTTTGTTTTTGTGTATATGATTCTACGTTTTCTTATTATGTGGAACTAGTACTAGACTACTGTTATTTAAATATTTATAAATAAGGACGCTGAGTAACAGAAAAGTTGACGTGAGAGTCATCTATCAACTTAAATACTTCTGGTAAGCATTTAATAGCACTGGTTTCAACCACACAACAATTCAGCAATGAAAATTATTATTTGTACGATGAAATTAATTTCAAAATATCATTAATAGATCTCAATCTCAGCCAGTCATAATAAAAAGGCAGGGTCTTATAATTGAAGAAGAGA